>ERZ837910.525-NODE-525-length-59203-cov-24.840417_pt1 | contig 59203 bp, 49 predicted proteins | sample MGYA00519940_ERZ837910 | MGnify/ENA primary metagenome ERZ837910 (study PRJEB31850, sample SAMEA3708825) | human gut metagenome | biome: human gut; feature: human-associated habitat; material: faeces | place: China | collected 2014 ... | reverse complement strand
CGTCGGGCTCATAACCCGGAGGTCGTCGGTTCAAATCCGGCCCCCGCAACCAACAAGTAGCACCGAAAAAGATATCGGGGCTGAAAACCCAGAAACCACAACGGTTTCTGGGTTTTTTCATGCCGATTTTTAAGGTGGAATTCAAAAGATATCATTTCCCCAAATCGACCTTTGGGGAGGACTTGAACTAAATTCATAGGGTTTTAGGGGCAGATTTTACGATTGATTTCGTAAGGTCTGCCCCTTTTTTTGTTTTTCTAATTGTTAAATGTTTGTGTTCTCGGAGGTTGCGCATAAATTGTATGCGCAACCTCTTTTTTCGTATATAGCGCATTTTGAGCGTTGATATAAATCTAATAACGAAAGGAGTGGTGTATATGATTGCGGCGAAGACAGCAAATCAAAACAAAATTCATGAGGTAAAGAAAGATGAATGATTGGGAACGATTACACAGACAGGCTGAGAGATATAAACAGTCATATCCCCCGGGAACAAGAGTAATGCTGCTTAATATGAACGACCCATATTCTCCTGTTGAAAGCGGTATGCGCGGAACGGTTCAGAGTGTGGATGATATCGGTCAACTCCTAATGAAATGGGATAATGGCAGGGCGCTTGCGCTGATCCCCGGCGAAGACTCATTCCGTCGATTGACACAGGAAGAAATCAACCGGGAGTTACAGGAACAAGCTCAGGAACAGACTATCAGCGAACAATCGATGTAATGTGAGGTGAAGCAGAAAAACAGGACGGATGCCTTATGGCAATCCCATTCATTGATTTGTGTTCGGGTATCGGCGGCTTTCATTCCGGACTCGTAAATACAGGTCATTACAGATGCGTCGGTCATGCAGAAATTGATAAGAACGCAGAAAAAGCATATAACGCCATTTACGGAGAAGAAGGAGGTTTGAATTATGGCGATTTGCGAACAATCAATCCAAGGGAACTCCCCCACTTCGACCTGCTTTGCGGCGGATTTCCTTGCCAAAGCTTCTCGGTTGCGGGACGGCGTCTCGGTTTCCGAGATACAAGAGGCACTGTCTTCTTTGAAATTGCCCGAATCCTTGCAGAAAAACGGCCTCCGTTTTTACTCTTGGAGAATGTCCTCGGCCTGTTATCGCATGACAGCGGCCGGACGCTTAATACCATCTTCTCCGCGCTTGTTGAAATGGGGTATAATCTCGAATGGATGGTGCTTAACAGCAAATACTTCGGAGTCCCCCAACAGCGAAGACGGCTGTATATTGTCGGATATCTTGATCCGAGATGTGCCGGAAAGGTATTTCCTCTCAGCGGCGGCAATGCGAAAAATCTTAAGCAACTTATCCCGGGACCGCAGGGTCAAAGAGTCTACGAAACAGACGGAATAGCCTGTACGCAGTGTGCAGGCTCAGGCGGTTGGGGCGGTAAAACCGGATTGTATTTTATCGATATGAACGCCGATCCGGTCATTACCGATGTTGCCCGATGTATAACCGCAAGACAGGATTCCGGAGTAAGCAATCACAGAGGTGAACACTCTGCGGTTCTTATCGAAGACGCACCGAGAGCAATACTGACACCCGACAGAGAAACTGTCCGTCAGCAGGGTCGCCGTATGAAAGAGCCGAATGAAGCCATGTTCACGATAACCGCACAGGATAAGCATGGAATTTACCATAAAGGAAGAATCCGCAAACTTATGCCTATCGAATGTTGGCGGTTGCAAGGTTTCACGGACGAACAATTCTATAAAGCACAGGCAACCGGTCTGAAAGACGGTCACCTATATAAAATGGCAGGTAACGCAGTCAGCGTACCTGTCATTTCTGCTATCGGGCAGAGACTATACGAAATAAACCACGAATTTGGAATTGTAAAGGAGTAGTCATTATGCCTAACCATATTATAAACACTATCCGGTTGACGGGAGATCGGGAGAAAATAAGTGAACTGCTCGAATCAGTTAAGGATAACAGATTCGGAATCGGCTCTCTTGATTTCAACAAAGTCATTCCCATGCCGGAAAGTTTGCAGATTGAAACGGGTTCCTCTATGGAACGAGGTTTAAAAGCCTACAAAGAGTTTGTCGACCTCTGCACTTTTGATGGCGCAAATAAGGATATGGACTTACTTAATATCCCGGATGACAAAGAAAACATTTTTCTTCGTATGCGCAAAGATGTCAAGAGAGAAGACTGGGAACTCGGCCGTCAGGCTTTCCGCAACGAAGCAATGTACGGCGCGCCAAGTTGGTACGACTGGTCAATAAAGAATTGGGGAACAAAGTGGAACTCCTATGGCTATGACAACCTTGACCGTTCGGACATTGCTGAAAATCCCGCATTTTCGTTTTACACTGCTTGGAGTGCTCCCCACCCCATTATCGAAAAACTTGCGGAAAGATATCCCGAGGTTTCATTTGAACATGAATGGGCAGATGAAGACATCGGAATGAACTGTGGCAGGAAAACCTATGAACACGGCGAGTGTACCGACACTTACTACCCCGAATCAAAAGAAGCGGAACTATTCGCAAATAACCTTTGGGGATACGAAAACGATACTGAAATGACGGAGGAACAAACATTATGAGCATTAAGAAAATCGATAAGAATGAACTCCGTGGGTATGAAGGAAAAGAAGGTCTTATCCTTCAGGGATGCGGCGGGAATCCACAGGAGTGGGTTGACGGAATCAATGACCTTTTTACCAAAGAGGGAATCCTTCTCGACGGGACAAAATTCGGTGACGACAACTGTGCCGTCTTTGAAAATAACGGATTGACTTGTCTGCTCTATGAGTTTAACGATGATACGAAAGTTGATATCGGTAAACTTGCCATGTGGCGAATCGGAACTCATTCGGATTTAGGCGGAACCTGGCTGTCTGATTATGTTGAAAATAAGTTGGGCGGATTCAGTCTCACAGGAACAACGAAACCCGACTGCTCGCTTATCGGACAGGACGGCAATATTTTCAATCTTATGGGTATTGCAGCAAGAACACTGCGGCATAATGGGCTTGCAGAGCAATCAAAGGAAATGACCAGGCGCATTACAGATACCGCGCAGAGTTATGACGAGGCACTCGGTATTATAGGCGAATATGTCAATATAACCTCGGTTGATGATTGCAGCGAGGATATGGATGCCGGAATGGAGATGCACTATGATTGAAATGCTGTTTTTCCTCATAGGAATGGTACTCGGCGGACTTGTTTCCTTTGTTATCCTCTGCTGCTTCCAACTTCATAGGATTAACCGATATGAAGCACAGCTACAAAGATTAAAAGCACAACTCTCAGTGCGGGACACAAACTAAATAAAAAAAGGAAATTGAGGCCGTTTGCGTGTGTAAACACAAAAACGGTCTGTTTTTGTATTATAACGCAACTGCCTCCCGAAAGGAGGTCGGTTCTATTGTCCGGTTCTGTCAGTCCACTGCCGTGGACAGGAAGCAAAGGCTGTATTTACACAACAATCGATGCTTTTATGCCGCCCCACAAGACTTATGTGGAAGCGTGTATGGGAAGTGCTGAAGTGTTTCTGAGAAAAAAGCCCGCCGAAAGAGAAATCATCAATGATTACAACGGCGATTTGGTGAAATTCTTTCGTGTATTACAGCAAAATGAGAAGCTTGCTTACCTATTGGGTCGTCTTTATCTGTCTTTCAATTCAGAAGAACTATTCAGAATAAATAAGGCAATGCTCGCCGATGTACCGAATATTCTTGATGATTTGACAGAAACCTCGGTCACAGTGGAAAAAGCCGAATGGTCGGATATCGAGAAGGCTGTCGCTTTCTTCGAAAATCAGATATTCAGCTTCTCATCCACCGGAAAAACCTTTGCCATTGCAAAAAAGGACATGACCAAACGCTTTGGCAGACTTGTTACCGCCTGCAGCAGACTCAGAAATGCCGTTATCATGCACAGAGACTACAAGGACTGCATTTCTTATGCTGCAGGCAAAGACACTTTTATTTTGCTTGACCCTCCGTACAAGGGTACGGAAAAGTACTATCAGAAAGCCAACTTCGGCAGTGACGAACACGCAAAGCTGTTTGAATTTATGTATGGCATTGATGAGAAGTATGAGGGTAATTGCAAATTCATTATTACCTACAATAACGATCCGTATATTTGCAGTCTCGCTGAAAAATACGGGTTCGATACTTTTGTGAAAGAACGATTGCACAATATGCTTCAAAGCACAAAACCTGGCGAAATGTTCGAGGAACTGCTCATTGGTAATTATGATTTGAAAAAGCAGGCAGAAGAAAACAATCATTGCATCATGAAAGAGGCTCAGCAATTATCGCTTTTCGATTATCAGTACGATTATTAAGGAGAAGGAAATGGAGTACAAAACAGAATTCACAATTTTGCTGCCGGAAAAACTGACGGCCGCGCTTGATATCAATGAGGACACCCTGTTTGAGACATATCTTGACGACGGGAAAATTAAAGTCAGAGTTATCGATGAGAACGAATTCGAAGATGAACTCAGCAACTGCGATTTGACCTATAACGGCAAAGAGTGTGCAGAGTGTCCGAACTATTGTCGCAGTTGCGGCAGGTGCTTATTTGAGTCTTAAAGGAGAGTGATATTGATGAATAGAAAGATTGTCAGAGTCCTCGGCAAACGAGGACGAATTACGATTCCGTATGAAATACGAGTCCGCAATAAAATCGGCTATAATGATATTCTTTCTTTCGAGGAAAAGGATAAAAACACCATTATAGTCCGCAAAGAAAAATTGTGCAGCGGGTGTACTCCCGAGTGCTTTGACGAAGAAAACTCAATTCCCATTGAAGACTTTATCGACAGCCTCACACCGGAGCAGCAGCACCGTGCAACAATTTATCTGAATTTACTGTGGGCGCAGAAAGAGAGTGCGTCTGTTGGCAGAACATAAACCACTGTATATCAAGGCAAAAGGAGTATAAGATGCGGGTAAAAATTTATCAAATAAATCCCGAAAGGGATAATAACCGAATGAAGTTTATGTCTCTAAACGATAGTCAGTCCCCTGATCCGTCAATCTATGATGAAGTATTTGATGCGGAAACCGATGAAAATGAACTTGAAGAAATCTACGGACGATTCAATACCGTGGGACATCCGTTGTTCAGAGGTCATTCGTTGTCGGTATCCGATGTGGTGGTAGCAAACGGAAAAGCAAGCATTTGTCAAAGTATCGGTTTCAGGGATGTTTCTTTTGATACGACCAAAACACATAAGCCGGACAACCTTATGAGAGTGGTGTATGTTGAGCCGAATAAAGCGCCCTATGTTGCCGAGGTTGCCCATACACTTGAAGCTGAGCAAAAGGCGGTCGGCGGATATATAGAAGTTGTATATCCCGACGATAACGAAACCTGTATCATTTGCAATGAGGAAAGCAAACTGATAGGAATGGAAGGCAACCGCAGAATCGGTGACGGTTCTTCAATTATTGCAGGACCGTTTTTTATCTGCGGAACAACCGAAGAAGATTTCAGAGGACTGACTGACAATGAGGTGGACTTATATATGGATCGTTTCAAAGAACCCGAGCAAATCAGCCCGGAAGAAGTACGCGCCGATACAGGTTGTACCATTATTTTTAGTATGTAAATTAAAAACGGAGGTTAAGAATCATGGCAGCAAAAAAGCAAATCACAAAAGACAATCAGAAGCAAACCGCAGCGACGGAAAATGAGAAAACTCAGTATAAAATCCCGTTTATTACTGCGCGTATCGACAGAATTGCGTCAGATGCAAACAGCAAAATCAAGGCAAATGCAAGCGTAACCATCGGAAATCATTTTGCTGTCCACGGCATCAAAGTTTATGACGGTGGAGAAAAAGGACTTCAAGTCCTCTATCCCGGACATAAAGGTACGGATGGGAAGTTTTATGATGACTTTCACCCCATTACAAAAGAATCCTGCGAAGCACTCAACGGATATGTTCTTGATGCCTATGAGCAGAAAATGGAACAAGCGCAGGCTGAACAGCAAACTGAGTCCGAAGAACTTGACGAAGACGAAGAACCTGCTTTCGAGCAGTCAATGTAACTTGTTTTCGAAGTTTATAAAAAGTGCTGGACTTTTCACGGATTATCGGTATCCTGTAGATAGAGGTGACGGACATGAAAAAGCAGAAAACGCTCGCAGTCCTCCTCGCAGGACTGATAACGCTGAGCCTTGCGGGATGCGCCGCAGATAACGCAAACGACAATACTGAAAGCGGTACGGTCAGCACGGAAAGCAGTATAACGGTAACGGCAACGGACAGCACTTCCGAGCCGACCGCCGAAAGCAGCCTGCCTGCGGAAAGCGAAATAAAGACAGACGAATCTACGGCAGAAAAAGAAAAGACCGAAAGCACTGCACCTGCCGACAGCGGCAAAACGGAAACCGCAAAGCCTGCGGATACCGAATCGCCGACTGTACCGCCAAAGCAGACCGAATCCCCAAGGGAAACAGAACCGCCCAAGCAGACTGAGCCGCCGAAGGTCACCGAGCCGCCCACGAAAACGACCGAACCGCAGCCCACCGAGCCTCCTGCCGCAGAGCAGCCGAAAGGCTTCACCGAAGCCGACCATACACGCATCGTGTCCGAGGTCAAAGCCTATGCGGAAAGCTATACCGCCAAAGGCTTCACCTTCGAATGGGCAGAGGAATTGGAGTTCGGATGGGATGTCGGTTGGATGGGTACACCAAGGATCAGCCGTGACGGTGTGGACGGAGTCATCAGCACCCTAAAACACCATGTGGATTTAATCTATAAATCCGGCACCGACCCTGCCAACGGCGTGACCGCAAACAGCGTCCGCTACAAGGTGGTGCAGCTCGAAATCGACGGTGGGATCGCCTACGCCGTAATATACGGCTGATACAATATTATAACCCTCATGAGAATGTCGTGAAATCCACGGCATTCTTTTTTTACACCAAATTGAATGGAGGAATCTCTATGAAAGCCAAAACAAAGCGAGTGGTGACGGCATTGCTTGCCGCCGTTATGCTGCTCACAACACTTCTGCCGCTGACCGCCTCGGCCGCCGATGTGACAATGGATCTGAACAACTGCCATGTCAGTTGGGATTACACCCTCACCGACGAGGACGGAAACACCTTCTCCGCCGCCTACGGACTGAGAGCTGCAGACGACATCTACTTCAATAAGGGCTTCAGCCCCTATCTCAGCAGGATGCACGATTACACCGCCAAGCGCAGCGGTCTCACCGGAAACAAATCCGATTGGGTATACGGCAAGGACTATGTATACTGCTTCTGCATTGAGCGAGGCATCCCGCTGCCGGACAATACGGAATATGCCGGCTCCGCCGATGCAAGCCACGGAGATAAGTATAAGCGGCTGACAGAGAATCAGAAGGATTTGCTCAAGCTCGCACTGACCTACGGTTACCCCAACCGAGTGGGCTTGCAGACGAGCAAGGACGCCAACGCCTGCTACGCCGCCACCCAGCTCATCGTGTGGCAGATCACCATGGGTTTTCGCAGCTCCGCCACCGAGCTGAACGACATAACCTATCCCATGAGCGGATACAGCGGCACGATGACCGAACAGTATACGCGCAACAAATATCTGAAAGTCTACTATGACGCCATTCTCTCGGACATGGCAAGGCATTACACCCGTCCGAGCTTCACCGCCTATACGCCGGGTGCCGCAAAAACCTTTGAGTTGGAACACAAAAACGGCAAATATACCGTCACCCTCACCGACAGCAACAATATGCTCGGTGACTACTATGTGTCGGTCAGCGGCGGTGTCAGCGCATCCGTCAGCGGCAACACACTGACCCTCACCTCGACCAAGCCCATCAATGATGCAGTCACCGTCAAGCTCAACCGCCGAGTCTTTTCCACCAATATGAATACGGGCTTTCTCATCTGGTCTGTGCCGGGAAAAGAAAGCGTAAATCAGGACATGGTGTCCGGCGTCCCTGCCGACAACGACCCTGTGCCGTCCTATCTCAAGGTGCGCACGGCGGCAGGCAGCGCCAAAATCGTCAAGGTCAGCGAGGACGGCAAGGTGGACGGCATCACCTTCCGCATTCAGGGCAACGGCATCGACAAGACCGTTAAAACCGCAAACGGCGGCGTGATTCAGGTGGATAACCTCAAGCCCGGAGTTTACACCGTGACCGAAACCGAATATGACAAATATATTCCGCAGGAGGTTCGCCGTGTAACCGTTGTCAGCGGTCAGGTGTCAACTGTCAATTTCAGCAACAAGCTCCGCCGCGGCGACCTCACGGTCAAAAAGACTGCCGAGGACGGACTGACCGAGGGCATGAAGTTCCGCCTCTACGGAACATCGCTCTCCGGCATTGAGGTCAATGAATTTGCCGTGACCGACGAAAACGGCGTTGCGGAATTCAAGGATGTGCTGATCGGTGCGGGATATGTTCTTGAGGAAATCGACACACCCCTCCGCTATGTCGTTCCCGACAAGCAGACCGCCGCAATCGATTGGAACAAGGTAACGGAGAAATCCTTTGACAATGACCTCAAAAAATTCAATGTCACCGTAACCAAGAGCGACCGCAGAACGGGTCTGCCACAGGGCGACGCCTCCCTCGCAGGTGCAAAGTACGGTATCTATAAGGGCAATCAGCTCATCGACAGCTATACCACCGATGCAAACGGTCAGTTTACCACCAAGTATTATATCTGCGGCGATGACTGGTCGCTGAAAGAAATCAGCCCGTCCGAGGGATACCTCCTCAATACCGAGAGTCAGCATATCGGCGCGGAGGCCAAGCTGTATACCGTGGAATACAACATTGCCAAGCCCCTCGATTCCTATGAGGATATCATCAAGGGCAAGATTGCGATTATCAAGCACTGCGACGACGGCACGACCAAAATTGAAACGCCGGAGGTCGGCGCAGAGTTTGAAGTGTATCTGAAAGCGGCAGGCAGCTACGAAAACGCCGAGGAAACCGAACGGGATATCCTTGTATGTGACGAACACGGTTTTGCGGAAACCAAGGACTTGCCCTACGGCGAATATACCGTAAGGCAAATCAAGGGATGGGACGGCAAAGAGCTTCTTGCGCCGTTTACCGTCTTCGTCAGTGAGGACGGACAGGTATACCGTTTCCTCATCAACAATGCGCCCTATGAAGCACTTATTGAAATCGTTAAAAAGGACGCCGAAACAGGCAAGGTTATCCCGGCTGCGGGTATCGGTTTCAGGGTGCGCAACACAGACACGGGCGAATATATCGTACAGCATATCAACTACCCGACGCCTGTGGACATCGACACCTATTATACCGATGTAACGGGCAAGCTCATGATGCCCGAAAAGCTGCCTTACGGCAATTATGAGATCATCGAGCAGTGTACGGCTTACGGATATGTCCTCGATTCCGCACCCATCGCATTCAAGGTGGACGGCAGCAAGACGGTCGTAACCGTAGAAAAGCACAATATGCCGCAGAAAGGCATCGTCACCATTTCAAAAAGCGGTGAGGTCTTCTTCTCCGCTGTGGAGTCAGACGGCGTGTACAGCTTCGTTTTTGCAGACAAAGGTCTCGCAGGTGCGGTCTATGAGATTACCGCCGCCGAGGATATTATCACGCCGGACGGTACGCTCCGCTATGCAAAGGGTACGGTTGTCGATACCGTAATCACCGATGAAAGCGGCGATGCCGCAAGCAAGCCGTTGTACCTCGGCAAATATACGGTCAGAGAAACAAAAGCACCTTACGGCATGGTACTGAACAATGAGGCAAAGTCGGTTGAACTGACCTATGCAGGCGAAACCGTAAAGCTTACCGAAACCTCCGCCGAGTTCTATAACGAACGCCAAAAGGCTGAGGTGTCGCTCTCCAAAGTTCTCGGTAATGACGAAACCTTCGGCATCGGGAATAACGGAGAAATCCTCTCGGTGCAGTTCGGACTGTACGCTGCCGAGGATCTGTTCGCCGCAGACGGCTCATTCGTCCCGAATAACGGACTGCTTGAAATCGCCAATTGCGATGAAAACGGCAATATCACTTTCAAGACGGATATTCCCGTAGGCGCAAAGCTGTATGTAAAGGAAATTGCGACCGATAGCCACTATATCCTCTCGGACGAAAAATACCCCGTGACCTTCGACTACGCCGGACAGGATACCGCCCTTGTGGAAATCAAGGCAAACGGAGGCGAAGCCATTAAGAATGACATTCTCTACGGCACGGTCAAGGGACTGAAAATCGACCGTGAAACCGAGAAGCCTATCGTCGGCGCAAAGTTCGGACTTTTCCGCAGTGACGAAACCGAATTTACTGCCGAGAACGCACTCCTTACCGCAGAATCAGGCGAGGACGGCGTCTTCACCTTTGAAAATGTCCCTTACGGCAACTGGCTCATTAAAGAATTGCGGCCTGCAGACGGATACCTCGAAAATAATAAAATCTATCCCGTCCGCATCAGCGAAAACGGGCAAACCATCGGCATTACGGTCTTCAATGACCGCATTCCCGAAATCGAAACAAAGGCGACCGTGAACGGTGAAAAGACTGCCACCGCCGAGGGCGATATCACCATCGAGGATATCGTTTCGTATAAACACCTCATCCCCGGCAAGGCATACACCGTTAAGGGCATCCTTATGGATAAATCCACGGGCAAAGCATTCCTCATCGACGGCAAGGAGTTGACCTCCGAGGTCACCTTCACATCGGAGGAAAGCTGCGGTGAGGTTACCGTCCGCTTCACCTTTGACGGCAGTAAAATCACCAAGCAGACCGACCTTGTCGTTTTTGAAACACTCTACCATGACGGCGCGGAACTTGCCGCTCATGCCGACATTGAGGATGACGGTCAGACCGTAACGCTCATTCCGCCCAAGCCGGATATTCCGCAGACGGGCGACAACTCCAACCTCGGCTTTTGGATCGGCCTCGGCAGCGTTGCTCTCGGCGGTGTGATCGCCTGTATTATTATGTATTGCAAGCGCAAAAAGAACGAGGATGATGAATGATGAAACGGGTGTATGTCTGCGCTCCCCTCGGTGGGAATATTGAGGAAAATCTCAAAAAGGTTAAGACATATACCGCATATGCACTGAGGTGCGGCACGGCTCCGGTCGTGCCGCATTTCTATGCCCTGTGCCTCGACGATAACGACCCGAAAGACCGGGAAATCGGCATGGCGGCGGGAATGTCGCTGTTGTGGCTCTGCGATGAGGTTTGGGTATTCGGAGATACCGTCACAGACGGCATGAGAGCCGAACTGAAATTCTGCAAAAACCTCAATATCCGCATCCGATATATAACCGAAAAAGAAATCCAAAATGTGTTAGGAGGTTAAACCCTATGAAAAAGAAACCCATGAGAATCCTTTTCTCTCTTCTGCTCGTGGCCGTCCTTGTGTCGGCATTCTCCGTGACCGCATTTGCGGCCGGAGATGTGGCAGGCGCAATCGAAAGCACTTGGAATGCTGCCAAGGGGCAGATTCAGACTGTTGTTAATAATGTGGTGTTTCCCGTGTGTGACATGATCCTCGCCATCCTGTTCTTCGTGAAAATCGGCACGGCTTACTTCGACTACAGAAAGCACGGACAGTTTGAGTTCGCAGCTCCGTGCATTCTCTTTGCCTGCCTTATTTTCACGCTGACCGCACCGCTGTATATCTGGTCGATTATCTGACCCAAAAGGTCACCGTGTGAGTGCAGCTCCCATGCTTTTCACAAAAATTTCATCGCTTACCCACTTGCTAATCCATACTGTATGTATCTGCGTTTGTTCTAAAATCACCATTAACCGTTTATACTATGTATTAGCGTTAGAGTTCATGCAGAAGCGGGTGATATACAATGATAGACAAGCGTATCGGAAAACGAATCAAAGAGTGTCGTGAAAAGCTGGGGCTCACACAGGACCAGTTCTCCGAAAAGATCGGGCTTTCCGTTAATTATATTTCTACAGTTGAGCGCGGCGGCTCTTTCCCAAGATACGAAAAGCTGATTAAGATAATCAACGGCTTGGAGGTTTCGGCAGACGCCATCTTCTGCGATGTGATAAACAACTCGGTTGAGTACAAGGAAAACGAGGTCAGCCGCCGTCTCTCCGGTTTACCGACCGAGGAACAAAACAGAATCTTGGAAATGCTTGACCTTATGATTCAGCAGGCAGAAAGCAACAAATAGCGATAAAATTATACCGGACTGCACGAAAATCGTGCAGTTTTTTATTTTTCGTCCTTTTCTTCGACATTATTTTCTGTTATAATGTGGTAAACTATGTATTAGCGAATGAGTAACGCTTGCTAATACATACAAGGAGATAATGCAATTATGGAAAAGAACGGTTGTTGCTTCACAGGACATCGCCCGAAGTCCTTACCCTTCGGAAACGATGAAGGTGCGCCGGGGTGCGAAAGGCTGAAGGAACTGCTCCGAGAGAACATTGAAAGGCAGATCACCGAGAACAGCATCACACATTTTATCAGCGGTATGGCGATGGGCGTTGACATCTACGCAGCCGAACTTGTGTTGCAGCTCAAGGAGAAGTATCCGCACATCACCCTCGAATGCGCCATCCCCTGCGAAACGCAGGCCAATCGGTGGAACGACAGTTGGCGAAACAGATACTTCGATATCATCTACCGTGCCGACGCTGCCAAAACACTGCAGACTCGTAATACCTACGACAGCATGATGAAGCGGAATAAATATATGGTGGACAACAGCGATGTGGTCATCGCCGTATGGAACGGCGAAAAAAGCGGCACCGGAAACACCGTCCGCTACGCTGAAAGCTGCGGGAAAAGCATCATCATTATTGACCCGAACAAGTTGATATAAGCCGAAAACCGCTGCGATTCCGAAAAATTGCAGCGGTTTTTATATTCCGCTGGACTTGCGGCGCAGAGTGTGGTATGTTGTGTGACTTGGAAAGGAGGCGGAAACACAATGGGATTTTTTAAGAGGCTGTTCACCGGAGATATCTGCCCGATAGACAATATCGTCCGAAAAACGCCCGAATACCAAGACACCATGCATCAGGTGACCGTTGCAAGTTTGGATTTGGAAAAGACCTTGACGCCCGAACAGCTACGGCTGTTCCACCGATTAAGCGACGCCAAATCCGACATGGATACGCTGCTTCAATCCGAAGCCTACCGCTTGGGTTTTATGGACGGCATGGCAATGAAACAGGAAATACAAACAGACGAGAAAGCCGCTGACGGATAAAAGGTCGGCGGCTTTTCTCATGCGGCAGGCACTCTCGTCTGCTGCTTTACTTTGGAAATGAGGTGATAATCATTTTTGACTGGTTAGGTGATATAATCTCAGGCATCGGCGACGCCATCGGCAATGCAATAGATGTAGTGGAAAGCGGTATCGCCAATGCTATCTGGAACGCCATGCTCCGTTGGATATACGAAATTATTTACGGAGCGATTGCCGACTGTTTTGAAATGATCGGCAATATGAGTGCGGAGGTCTTTGACCTTGAATGGGTGCAGGCAACCGTCAAGCTGTTTACGCTGTTCGGTTGGGGGCTGTTTGTCGCCGGGACAGTTGTCGCCGTATTCGATGTTGCCATCGAGTATCAGTGCGGCAGAGCAAACATTAAAACAACTGCGCTGAACATTCTGAAAGGCTTTTTTGCCTGTTCCCTCATCGGTGTTGTGCCGATAGAGTTATACAAGTTTTGCATCAGTCTGCAAAACACCTTTTCGCACGATTTGATCGGCATTGCATCGTCGGGCATCAATTCAAGCCTTGCGGATGTCGGACTGAGTGCGCTTGTCAGGCTGTTCTCGCCAAGCATCGGTACAACATTCAGCTTGCTGAATCTGCTGTGCATGATTGCCTTTGCCTATTGTGTGATCAAGATGTTTTTTGCCAATATCAAGCGCGGCGGAATCCTACTCATTCAGATGGCGGTCGGCTCACTATATATGTTTTCCGTGCCGAGAGGATATGCAGACGGTTTCAATCAGTGGATGAAACAAATTGCTGCACTGTGCTTAACGGCATTCTTGCAGACAACGCTGTTGTTCTTGGGGCTGATTACTTTCCCCGACAATATGCTGTTGGGGCTTGGCATTATGCTTGCAGCCAATGAAGTGCCGCGGATTGCGCAGCAGTTTGGGCTTGATTCAAGCGTTAAGGTCAATATGATGTCGGTTGTACACGCCACGACCACCGCCGTCAACCTTACGCGCACGGTGGCCAAGGCCGCAGGCAAATAAGGAGGTGCAGTATGAAAGCAAATAACGAATTGGAACGCTCCGATATTGTTGTTGACCGGGATATGGAGGTGGACTGCGACATCGGGCATCAAATCACCTGTTATCTCGAAACATGGTTCGATGTGGACAAAAAATTCGGAACGAACACGGCAGCGGACGATGATAAGTGGCTGAACCTGTACGCCAAGTATGATCCGTTTGCCGACACGCTCCGGATTGAATTTACCGTCACGACCGCCGATTCCTGCGAGGAAGGCGAATATGTACCGACCGTTGCGGAGTCGCAGCTCATCAAGGATATGATTGCCGAGAAACTCCGTGAGGAATACGGACAGACGCCCAAGGAATTCTGCGAGGATGTCGGCGGCATAGAGATCGGAGGAATGACGCAATGACACAATATATCTATCCGCAGAACTTAAAAGCCACAGCCAACCTGTGGCTTTGGAGCTTGCGGGACTTTGTAATTTTAGCGATAGCCGCACTGTTGTCGGTTCTCGCACTCGTGCAACTGCACATCTTCTTACCGGCCGTAGCTGTTTTATGCTACGGCTTTTTAACTATCCGCATGGATGACACCACCGTAATGGACTTCATGCGTTACGCCGTGCGGTATTTAATATCCACGCAGCAATACTTTGAATGGAGATGATGATAATGAAACAGCAGAAAAAGAAAAAAGGCCGTTCGGTGCAGGAACTGCTCGGCATCCGTACCTTCACGAAATACGGCCTTTCTACCAATAAGGGCGAACTGCTCTTTTACCTCGTGTCGCCCACCAATATCTCGGTACTCTCCCACACTAATATTGAGATAAAGATACGCCATCTGATGATGCTACTGTCGGCGCTGCCCGACATTGAAATCGTCTGCACCGACTCGTCCGAATGCTTCGACGATAACAAAGCCTATTTGGTCGAACGCCTCGAAGTTGAGGAAAACGCAAAGGTCAGGAAGCTCATCAAAAAGGACATCGAGTTTCTTGACACCATTCAGGTAGAAATGGCAACGGCTCGTCAGTTTTTCTTTGTTGCAAGGCTCAAAGGGCAAAAAGAAAAACAGACCTTCGAAACCGCAAACCGCATTGAGAGCAAAATTGCCGGCGAGGGCTTTGAGGTGCATAGGCTGAAAAAGCCGGAAATCAAACGCATCCTCGCTCTCTATTTTGATTCGAGCTTGCAAGGTGAAGCAATCCCCGATATTGACGGCGAACAGTTCTATGAGGTAACAGATGATGAGGACGAGGAATAAACTCGCCCTCATATTTTTCTGTCTTCTGCTGTCGGCGGTCGCCGTGCTGTCAGGTGGGAAAATCTACTCCGAACTGAAAGAACGGCAGAAAGAAAAAGAGGACTTCGCCGCCGTTGCGGAAATTGCCGAACTGCCGATGACCGAAGCTCCGGCAGAATCCGTAACAGACGCAGAAACAGAACCGAGCGCAGAGCCGACCGAGCAGCCTGCGGCGGAACACAATATACAGGCGCTCATTGCAGAAAACGCCGACTGCATCGGGTGGCTCTCTATTGACGGCACAAACATCAGTTATCCCGTCATGCACACACCACCCGATCCGCAGAAATATCTCCGCCGCAACTTTTACGGCAAGTACAGCCAAAGCGGTGTGCCGTTCCTCGACAGACGGTGCAGCCCCCAAAGCACCAACCTCATTATTTACGGCCACAATATGCGAAACGGCACGATGTTCGCAGACCTCAAAAAATATGTGGACAGAGATTTTCTGAACGCACACCGGACCGTAAAGTTTGAAACCACAGACGGAGTGCAAATCTTTACCGTAACCGATGTGCTGAAAACAAACACCTCGGACGCTTGGTATGACCGCATCACCGCCGAGGGCGGCGGCCGACGCCTTGTCCTCTCCACCTGTTACGGTTCGGGCAAGGACGGAAGGCTGCTTATTATCGCCGCAGAAACCTAAACGGCAGAAAGGAAAAATAGTATGCTCAAAAGAAAACCGAAAGTATTAACGCCGGAACAGGCCGAGGAAATCCGCACCAAGGACTTCTTCGACATGATTTTGCCCGGCACTATCAAATTTTTATCCGACCATTATATCGTTGGCGACAGTTACCGCTGCGTGTGGGCAATCCGGGAATATCCGCCGTCCACCGAGGAACAGGCGATCCTCTCACAACTCGCCGACCGAAACGGTGTGACCTTGCGCATTTACCATAGGCTTGTGGAATCTATGGAACAGCGTAAAATTATCCAAAACGCTACCCGGCGCAATCGGCTGAAAAGCGGCGGCAACGATGTAAGCGAAACCATCGAGGCCGAGGGAAACTTGCAGGATGTAATTGAACTTCTTGCCAACCTCCGCAAGAACAAAGAGCCTCTGCTTCATGTGTCGGTGTTTATCGAACTGAAAGCCAAGAGTATGGAAAAGCTCAAGGAATTGCAGAGCGACATTGCAATGGAACTGACCCGCTCCAAGATTTCCGTTGATAGGCTCACCTTACGGCAGAAAGAGGGCTTTCTCTCTGTTCTGCCCGTGGGCGCAAATCAGTTCGGCACACAGTACGAACGAGTCCTGCCAGCATCCTCAGTCGCCAATATGTATCCGTTTAATTTCAGCGGAAAAACAGACCCCCACGGCTCATATATCGGGCGCGACAAATACGGCACGAATATCCTTGTGGACTTCGACCGCAGAGCCGAGGACAAGACCACAAGCAATATCCTCATCCTCGGCAACAGCGGTCAGGGTAAGAGTTATCTTCTGAAACTTATCCTCACCAACATCCGTGAATCGGGCAAGAGAATCATCTGCCTCGATCCCGAATCGGAGTACGAGGATCTGTGCGATGCCCTCGGCGGCTGTTATATTGATTTCATGTCCGGCAAATACACCATCAATCCGTTAGAGCCGAAAGCATGGACAGAGCAGGCAGTGCCTGCACCCAATTCGCGCACCGAGATAAATGATGAACCAAGCATCAGCGCCCGCGATCAAGATGGCTTTGTGCCGGAGGCGTTTAAGAAAGTGACAAGGCTTTCACAGCACATTGCCTTTCTGAAAGATTTTTTTCGCAGCTACAAGGATTTTACCGATTCACAGATCGACACCATCGAAATCCTGCTCTCCAAGCTGTATGCCCGATTCGGTATCACCGACAGCACGGACTACAGTATGAAAAAGCCCTCGGACTTTCCCGTTATGGAGGATTTCTATAAGAACAGTGAGCAGCGTCTGGTGGAGCAGAAACAACAAATCTCTTCATTGGAAAAGAACTTGGAACAGTATCGGAAATACGATGAATTGGGCAAAAAGATTATTCCTGAGTTGAAAGTGCTTTATCCTTCCGTTAAGTCGGTTTCCATTTCTCATGCACTCGAACTGACGGTTGACTCAGTACGGATAGATACCGTTACGCTTGCTGTCTTGAAGTTCGGCAAGCATCCGGACACCCATGAGAAAGAGAAGATTACCGAATGGCTGAAAGCGCGTACCGGTTCCAGTCGGTTAAGGCTGATTGCTGAATGATATTTGTTTCAGATACATAGAGCGAAATGATATGAAATTTAGGTTCGTAATTATAGCCGTTTGTTGCTTCTTCACTTTAGCGGTGCGGGCGGATGAGGGCATGTGGATGCTGGGCAATCTGGATAAACAGACACGCCGTACCATGAAAGAGCTTGGCCTGCAGATGCCGGCAGATAAACTGTACAGTTCCAGACGCCCTTCATTGAAGGATGCCGTAGTCAGCTTCGGTGGCTTTTGTTCGGGGGTGGTTGTGTCGGAAGACGGATTGGTATTTACGAATCATCATTGCGGTTTCAGTTGTGTACAGCAACATTCTTCTGTGGAACACGACTATCTGAAAGACGGTTTTGTGGCGCATAGCCGCAGCGAGGAGTTGCCGAATCCGGAGCTTTATGTCCGTTTCCTGTTGCGGACGGAGGATGTTACAAAACGGGTGCTCGGCGCAGTGAAACCGGGGATGGCCGAAGCGGAACGCTCCGCTGCGATCGACTCGGTGATGTTTGCCGTTAGTGAAGAAGTGGCTCATAAAGATTCGACTTTGGTAGGAATTGTAGATGCCTATTATGGCGGCAATGAGTTTTGGCTGTCCGTCTATCGCGATTATAACGATGTCCGGCTGGTGTTTGCGCCGCCCTCTTCGGTTGGAAAGTTTGGTTGGGATACGGATAATTGGGTGTGGCCGCGCCATACGGGCGATTTCTGCGTATTTCGTATCTATGCCGATAGGAACAACCGCCCGGCGGATTATTCGCCGGAAAACGTCCCTTATCATCCCGAATATGTGGCTCCGGTTTCGCTTGACGGATATAAAGAAGGTTCTTTCTGCATGACATTGGGGTATCCGGGCAGAACGGAACGCTATCTCTCTTCGTTTGGCATCGAAGAGATGATGAATAACGACAACCAGGCGCAAATAGATGTCCGGGGTATTAAGCAGGCTATCTGGAAGCGTGAAATGGACAGGCGGGACAGTATCCGCATAAAGTATGCCTCCAAATATGATGAAAGCTCCAATTACTGGAAAAACAGTATCGGAGTGAACAGGGCCATCCGGAAGTCGCATATTCTGGAGAAGAAGCGTGCGATGGAGCAGGAACTTCGCCGTTGGATACAACAGACGCCCGGAGAACGTGAGACGTTATTGCAGCTGTTTCCTGATTTGGAACTGGATTATAAAAATGTGCGTGAAGCCAATCATGCATTGGCCTATTTTGCCGAAGCATTTCTGAATGGGCCGGAGTTGGTGCAATTGGCTTTGTCCATTTTGAATTTCGATTTTGAGGGGGAACAGAAGGCTGTTGTGGCTAATCTGAAAGCGATTGTAGAGAAATACGCCAATTTGGATCTGGAGATTGACAAGGAGGTCTTTACAGCTATGCTGAAGGAGTATCGTTCCAAAGTGGATTCTACCTATCTACCGGAATTTTATGGTACGATTGCCACCCGGTATGGCGGCAATGACAAGGCTTATGTGGACAGCCTGTATGCAAGTTCGGAATTGACTACTCCACGCGGTTTGAAACGCTTTTTGGAGCAGGATACTACGTATCACATCTATGATGATCCTGCCATAAACCTGGGGATTGATCTGATTGGCAAGATGTTTGAAATCAATATGCAGACGAGGGAGCCTGCCATGAATATTGCCCGTAATGAGCGTTTGTTGAATGGTGCCGTACGCAGGATGTATTCGTCCCGTAATTTCTATCCCGACGCCAATTCTACCATGCGTTTGAGTTTTGGTACGGTATGCGGATATACTCCGTTTGACGGTGCTGAATACGATTATCATACAACGACTAAAGGCATCCTCGAAAAGGTGAAAGCCCACGCAGGTGATGTGGATTTTGAGGTGCAGCCGGAGATTCTTTCTTTGTTTTCCAATCGTGACTTTGGCAGGTATGCCGATGAAAAGGGGGAAATGAACGTTTGCTTTATCTCTAATAATGACATAACGGGCGGCAATTCGGGAAGCGCCATGTTTAATGCAAAAGGAGAACTTCTCGGATTGGCTTTTGATGGCAATTGGGAAGCGATGGGCAGTGACATCCTCTATGAACCGAAGATGCAGCGTTGCATCGGGGTGGATGTACGCTACATCTTGTTCATGATAGAAAGATATGGCAAGGCCGGAAACCTGATACGGGAACTGAAGATAGCTTCCGGCAGATAAACGGGTTATATTATTCCCCTGATACGGTCGTCAAAAGCGGACAACGCTGCCTTGGCGCCTTCTCCCATAGCTATGACAATCTGCTTGTAGGGCACGTTGGATACGTCTCCTGCCGCATATACTCCCGGAATCGTGGTACGGCAGAATGTGTCCGTCTTGATTTCACCGGACGTCGTTGTTTCCAGTACATCGCGGAAAAGCGCACTGTTGGCTGCCAGGCCTATTTGTACGAAGATGCCGTCCAATGGATAGTCACGCTCTTCATTGGTAATGCGGTTCTTGATGCGGATACCGGTTACCTTCTCGCCGTTGCTTTCCACCCGGATGGTTTGTGAAGAGGTGAATATCTCCACGTTGGGAAGGCTTTGGGCTTTCTCCTGCAGGATACGGTCGGCTTTCAGTGTGTCGGCAAACTCAAAGACGGTTACTTTCTTGCAGATGCCTGCCAGATCAATGGCGGCTTCTATGCCGGAGTTCCCGCCGCCGATGACAGCCACATGCTTGCCTTGATAGAAAGGACCGTCGCAATGCGGGCAAAAGGCTACGCCGCGTCCGATATATTCGGTCTCTCCCTCTACATTCAGTTTGCGCCAGCTTGCACCTGTGGCAATGATTACGGCAGGAGCCGTAAACGTTTCTCCACCACCGGAAAAGACCTTTTTCTCTTTGCCTTGGAGCTCCGCTTTCTCTATTCTCCGGTTTTCAAAGACTTCAACGGGGTAGTGTCCTATATGGTTCTTGAGTGCGTCAGCAAGTTGCGAGCCGGTTGTTTGAGGTATGGAAATCAGGTTTTCGATGCTTACAGTTTCTTTTACCTGTCCGCCTATTCTTTCGGCGATAATAGCGACGCGCAACCCTTTGCGGGCAGAATAAATGGCTGCTGAAGTTCCGGCAGGTCCTCCACCGAGGACAAGCAGGTCGAATTTCCTTGGGACAGGCGCTGCATCTTCTTGTGGCAGGCTTCCGAAAGTGTCTTCCAACTTTTGAAGAAGTTCTCCTAAAGAGCCGCGTCCCACATGGAACTGCTTTCCATTGGCATAAACGGACGGTACGGCTTGTATTTTCAGTGCATCTGCTTCTTCCTGAAAGAGAGCCCCGTCTATCATCTCATGGGTGATGTGGGGATTCAGCAGCGCCATGATATTCAATGCTTGCACTATGTCAGGACAATTGGTGCAGGTCAGTGACACATAGGTTTGTAGGCGGATTGTTCCTTTCAGTGCTCTGATGCGGCGGCCGATACTTTCATCCGGCAGGTTTTTCCCCTTTCCATCGGCATTTAGTACAGCGAGAAGCAGGGAGCTGAATTCGTGTCCACCCGGGATTGCGCGAAATTTTATTCCGGTTTCCTGCTCCTCTTTCAGGAGGGTGAACTCCGGTCCGGACGTCTCGGTTTCGGTTAGCCGGCAGGAGAGTTTGTCGGAACAACTCGCTATTTCATTTAGAAAATCAATCAGCTCGCGAGCCTGTTCATGCTTCGGATTACAAGTGATGTGGAAAGTATAGCGGGCTTCCAATGGTTGGAATATGCTCCGCACTTGGTCTAATATATTTGTTTCTAACATGATGATGCGGGTCTTTAATGTTGAGGTATAAAAAGAGACTATCTCCTTTCTTTTGCTCTTGCAAGGAAGAGATAGGGATAGTCTCTACATAGTAACATTTACCGTATGGGGGTACGGCTAAATCTTACCGACTAGGTCGATACTCGGCTTCAAAGTGGCAGCACCCTTTTTCCATTTGGCGGGGCAAACCTCACCGTCATGGGTGGCTACGAATTGTGCAGCTTCTACCTTGCGGAGTAGTTCGTCTGCATTACGTCCGATGCTGTTGTCTTGTATTTCGGCAAGTTTGATTTTGCCTTCGGGGTTTACGAGGAATGTACCGCGGTAGGCCATGCCTTCTTCCTCAATCATTACACCAAATGAACGGCTCAATGCGCCTGTGGGGTCTGCCAACATCGGATATTTAATCTTGCGGATGCTTTCGGAAGCATCATGCCATGCCTTATGTACGAAGTGGGAGTCTGTGCTTACGGAGTAAACCTCTACACCCATTGCCTGGAATTGGTCGTATTTTTCTGCAACATCAACCAATTCGGTAGGACATACAAACGTAAAGTCTGCCGGATAGAAGAAGAAAATAGCCCATTTGCCTTTTACGTCTTCGTTGGTTACTGTCTTGAAACTTCCGTTTTGGAAAGCCTGAACTTTGAATTCAGGGAGTTGAGAGTTGATAATCGGTTCCATAATTATACTTTTTAAAAGATTTGTTTTTTGTTTTACCGATGCAAAAATATAGCAATTTTTCCCGGTAGAACAAAAAAAACGATTGAAAAGTTGTATGGGCCGATAGACAGAATCTATACAAGAGCCTGGGTTGCTTTCAGGGAAAGCATTTCCTTAGGCACTGCGGCCGTAATTTCTTGGGTGATTGTTTTCAGGAGAGTGTTACGGATAAAGCTCCGGTTGGTCAGTAGGATGATTTGTCGGGTAGGACAGGGAATGGCAAAGGGACGCACCAGTTCTTTCTGCCTATCATCCAGTTGCAACGTTGCCAACTCTGGAATGAAAGTGATTCCTTTACCGCCCTCCACCATGCGCATAAAGGTTTCCATGCTGCCCAAATGATAGGCCAATTGGCTGGCACGAGCTGCCTTTAGCTGGCAAAAGCGTTCCAACTGGTCGCGGAAACAATGGCCTTCATCCAGCATCCAAAGCTGTTCTCCTGTCAAATCGGCTGTGCGTATGATTTCATTGGCAAACAGCCTGTTTTCTCTTGCGATATATGTGTAGAACTGTTCATAGAATAAAGGTATCTGCCGGAACTCTTCCATACCTGCCAGGCTGGCTACGATTCCGGCGTCTATCTCTTCCGTTTGCAGGGCTTTCTTGATGTCATTTGTCTTCATTTCGACCACCCTGATATCGAGCTGGGGATATTTCTTCATTAATTGAGGAAAAAAACGGGGCAATAGGTAAGGGGCTATCGTGGGAAGGATGCCCAGCTTGAATACTCCGCGAAGGGAATGTTTTTCTTCTTCTATAATGTTTTTTATACGGTTTGCCTGAACTAACACATTTTGAGCTTGTTCTATGATGTGGATACCGATAGGAGTAGGGCATACGGGTTGCTGGCTGCGGTCGAAAATCTTGGTGTCCAGCTCTTCTTCCAATTTCTGAATCATGGCACTCAGGGTGGGTTGCGTGATCCGGCAATATTCGGCAGCTTTGGCGAAATGGCGGAACTGATTGACGGCAAGTATGTATTCCAGTTGTTGCAGAGTCATAGTAAACAGGGCTTTTGAATGTTATATATAGAATCGTTCTATGCAAAGATAGAAATTATCTGTTTGACAAGCACTTATTTACCGGTTATCTTTGCAACAGAAACAAAGAAAAATAGTACAAACTTTTAAAATAGAAAGATTATGAAGACTTTAGATTATTTGCATTTGAATGAGAACAAAGTAAACAGCGTAGTATCTGCCTTGCACCAATTGTTGGCAGACTTCCAAGTACACTATACCAATCTCCGCGGCTTCCACTGGGATATCAAAGGACATGGATTCTTCGTTTTGCATAGCAAATTCGAAGATATGTACAACGATGCTGCGGAGAAAGTGGATGAAATCGCAGAACGTATCCTGATGTTAGGCAGTTCGCCCGAAAATAAATTCAGCAGCTACCTCAAGGTTGCGAAAGTGAAAGAAATCTCCGGTATCACTTGCGGGGGCGAGGCTGTTGACCATATCCTCGAAACCTACAGTTACCTCATCGGTGAGGAAAGAAAGGTGATTGAGCTGGCTAATGAAGCCGGTGATGATGCAACTGCCGATTTGATGACCGGCTATCTGAAAGAACAGGAAAAAATGGTGTGGATGCTCGTGGCTTTCAGCACTAGGAGTTGTGAGAAATAAGCGATAAAAAGTGATAAAATAGCGGGGGTGTCAAAATGAAATTCAGTTATCATTTTGACACCCCCGCATTGTTTTTTATAATTTTCTTAAACAATGGCGGCTATTCCGCTTGTTTATTTCTTTTTAGGTGTTCGTCTTGCCCAGCCTTCTTCGCTGAAGTCGGGTTCTGAATCCTTAAACTCGTTGTTCCCCTGGAAGAATTGTTTCCAGTCGTCTTTTTTACCACGTGCTTTGGTGTAACCGCGCTCTTCACGACTGGGCTTGCTCTTTTTCTTGTCGGTGGCAGGGTATTCGGATTTATTGTTACGCTTGCCGGTGGATTCGCTGCGGCGATCGTCCTTGTTACTGCGCTTTTTGCCGTCAAATTCCTTTTTGCCATAGCTGCCGCCTTCACTTCTGCGTTTTCCTTTGGGCGTATCTTTTCCTTCTTCTCCTGCGATTTCTACGGAGACCTTACGGCCATTCCAATTGGCGCGGTTCAGGGCTTTTACGACGTTACCGACTTCCTTTTCCTCCACTTCAAAGAAAGAGAATTTCTGCATTAGGTCGATGCGTCCTAACTCAATGCGTCCGCGGGTATTGCTGTTCAGGAGGCTGATCAACTCATTGGGGAAGAAATTGTCCATTTTACCGAGATTGATGAACAGACGCTTGAAGCCCGGAGCTGCCTGACGGGTGCTTCCACCCCGTTCACTGCCTTTGGCGTTGCGTTCGCTGCCGGTAGCTATCTCTATTTCTTCACGATTGCGGTAGTAATCCAAGAATCGATTGAATTCATGGGAAACCATACGTTTAATCAGATCCTCTTTGCTCAACCAGTCCAGTTTACGGTAAATGTCAGGCATGAAGTCACAGATTTCATCTTCATTTACTTTTACTTTCTCAAGCTCGTCAATTACTTTCAGCAGCTGTTTCTCACAAATTTGCTTCCCGGTGGGCATTTCTCCCTGAATGAATTTCTTGCCGATAATACGTTCAATTTCACGCATTTTGCCTTTTTCTCTCAGGTTGATGATGGCAATGGATGTACCTGTTTTTCCGGCACGTCCCGTACGTCCGCTGCGATGGGTATAGCTTTCCGTATCATCGGGCAAACCATAGTTGATGACATGGGTGAGGTCGTCGACGTCCAGTCCACGTGCGGCAACGTCAGTGGCTACCAGCAGTTGCAGGTTACGGATACGGAACTTCTGCATGACGGTGTCGCGCTGCGCCTGGCTCAGTTCGCCATGCAAAGAGTCGGCATTATATCCTTCCTGCATCAACTTGTCGGCAATTTCCTGTGTTTCCTTGCGGGTGCGGCAGAAAATGATGCCGTATATCTGCGGATAATAGTCAACAATGCGTTTCAGGGCAGCGTATTTGTCTTTGGCATGAACGGTGAAAACCACATGCTTCACGTTGCTTGTGCTTTCATTCTTGCGTCCGATAGTGATTTCCTTTGCGTTGTGCAGGTATTTTTTGGAGATGCGCGCTATTTCGGGGCTCATGGTAGCGGAGAACAAAAGCGTGTTACGTTCTTGGGGAACGTCTGCAAGAATAGCGTTGATGCTGTCCGTAAATCCCATGTTCAGCATTTCATCCGCCTCGTCCATCACTACATTCTGGATGGTGGAGAGGGAAACGGTTTTGCGCTCCATGAGGTCGAGCAGGCGTCCTGGAGTGGCCACTATGATATGCACACCGCGTTTCAGGGCACGTATTTGGCTTTCAATGGACGAACCGCCATATACGGGCAATACCCGCAGGCCGTCAATGTATTTGGAATAGTCATTCAAGTCACCTGCAATCTGCAAGCAGAGTTCGCGGGTAGGACAAAGAATAAGTGATTGGGGAATTCTGTTGTTAACGTTAATTTGCTGTATAAGCGGCAGACCGAACGCTGCGGTCTTTCCTGTTCCTGTTTGTGCCAGTGCTACTACATCATTATTTTCTCCCAAAAGGTAAGGGATTACTTCTTCTTGTACCGGCATGGGACACGCATATCCCATTTCTTCAATGGCGCGGCGTATCTCCGGCGACACACCGAGCTCTTCAAATGTCTTCATTAAATCTTTGTATATCTTTATATTTCGGCCGCAAAGATAAGAGTTTTTTGGTGATTAGTGATTAGAAATTAGTGATTTGTTGATGTTTACATGTTATTTTCTGATAAATAACTTATTAATCGCTGAGCAAGATACTCCGTAACCTTTTTATCTCGTTTTTGTTCAGCCCGATACCTTTCTGCAGATAAGTGTCGATATCACCGTATCTGCATTCCGCTTCCTCTTTGGCGGCGTTTAGGAAATCCTCGCGTGCCGAGAATAGGGTGGTAATAGCTTCTTGTGAACGGGCAGGCAACTGATAGGCGTCTTTAGAGGCGCTTGGGATGTTGAAGTAATCATTGCTCAGCCGGTAATCTTCCATGATTATGTCTTCATTTATGCCCAATGCGGCGAGCACCAAAGCAGAAACGATGCCTGTACGCCCTTTGCCGGAAGAGCAGTGGATCACTACCGGATAGCTGTTCTTATCCAACAGAATATCGAAGATCTGCCGGTATTCCGTTGTATATTTGTCTATTAAATCGCGGTTCATCTGCTCTACCATGCGATAGACGGTATCACTTTTTATTTTTTCTTCCCGTATGCCTTTCAGTATATTTTCCATATCTCCGGTGGCAAGGGGAATATGTACAACGTTGAATTCTTTTTGCAGCGGAGATTGCCTGCCTGTCTCCGAAGAAGTCCGCAGGTCGATGAGTGTCTTGATGCCGAGGTTTCTAAGTTCCCTGCGTGAGTAACATTCAAGGCTGTCTATTTCCGCCGAGCGGTAAATCATTCCCCAACGTACCTGTTTTTTAGTAGAGTAAGAGGGGTAGCCGCCCAAATCGCGGAAGTTTTGTATGCCGGGGATATTGACATTGCGCGTAGCGATTTTCACACGATATTTGTCTCCGAATAGCAGGGTGTAATAATAACGCTTGGCGGGATCGTTTGTGATGATAGTCATTTTCAGATCCGAGATATCGGCCATAGCAACGGGAACATCCTCCGGAATGGCATCAGGATCGGTTGAAGCATATACTTTTACGTTTCCCTTGATGAGGGGAGCCATTTCCCATTTGACGATACAGTTCCCTACGTTGTTTTCTTCGCATACAACAGATATGTGTGGAGCTGTGCCGCTACAGGAAGGAAATAGCACTACCAAAGCAAGCAGGTTCAACAGATTCTTATACATCATGGTTCGTAAACTCTCTAAATGTCGTTTACAGCAAATATATAGTTTTTCGTTTCAGATTATGCAGCAGATATGAAGGTTTTATAATTTTTAAATGATAATTTATTTTTAGGTGCGGATTGGAGAGGCGCATTAATACCTGTATCTCTCTGCAAATTCATTTGATACCGAATTGCTGTAACTTTTGCAGACCTCTGCGGCAAATTCCATGCCGTAGCGTATAATCTCGTCCCACTTGGCTTCACTGATTCCATTCAGGTCGTCATAACGAATGTCATGTTTCAGTAAACCGTAGATAATGCCTGCATTGAAGTTATCACCGGCTCCAATGGTGCTGACTGCCTCTAACGGCGGTATGTCATATTCTTTGGAGACGGAACCTGTGCGGAGTGTAATCTTTTCCGCCCCTGCCGTACACAAGAAGTTAGGACAATAGAATTTTATCTTATCCCTGTATATTTTATCTGCGTCACGCAGGTTATACATGTGGAAGAAGTCTTCCTGCGAGCCGCGTACGACATCGGCATATTCCAGGTTCTCAATGATGGTTGGCGCCAGTTTTATGGCTTCTTCCTTGTGGGAAGAACGGAAATTGGGGTCGTAATAGATGATGGCTTTCTTTTCACGCGCCCGGTCAAGTAGTTCCAGCACTTTCTCGCGCAACACCGGATTTAATGCATAATAAGAACCGATGACGACTATGTCGTCTTCTTTCAGTTCGGGATAGATAATATCCAAGCGTTGTTTGGGGTAGTCTTTGTAGAATATATATTCGGCATCGCTGTTATCATTCAGGAAAGCGAGTGATACAGGAGATTTCCCGTCGGGAAACACGTTGACGTGTTCTGTCGAAATATGGTTGTCACGCATGAACCGTAGGATGGTGTCGCCTACATGGTCGTTGCCTGTTTCACTGATGAAACAGACAGGAACGCCTGTACGGCTTAATGAGACGATTCCGTTGAATACAGAACCGCCCGGTACAGCGGCAGAAGGCTGTTCATTACGAAAGATGATATCCAATATCGTCTCTCCAATACCGATTACTTTACGCATAATGATCTTGATTTTTCTCCCAGATAGCCGCCATGATGACGTTTGGAGTAGTCTTCAATCGTAAACCCGGTTCTCTGCATGGTCTGTACAACCAGAATATCACCGATTACGGTCATGACCGTTGTGGAGGTGGTGGGCGTCATGCCTAATATGCAGACCTCTTTGGGACTTCCTGTGCTGAGGCATACATCGGATTCCTGTGCCAGCGGACTGTCCGGATTGCCTGTGATGACGATGAATTTCAGATTGGGATTCAGGTTGTGTGCCAATTGGGTCAACTCGACAATTTCGCGCGTTTTGCCAGAATTGGAAATGAGCAACAGCAGGTCGTTTTCCTGCAGGATGCCTAAATCCCCATGTTGTGCTTCACTGGGGTGAAGAAATACCGACGGAATCCCCGTTGAGCAAAAGGTGGTAGCAATATTCATAGCTATTTGCCCTGCTTTACCCATACCGGAAGTTACCAGTTTCCCTTTTTTGTGGTGCACCTGTTCTACGATAAGCTCTACCGCTTTTTCGTATGCGTCTGTTACGGGAATATTCAATACGGCTTGCGCCTCTTTCTGCAAAAGCTCTTGAATGGATGCTGTCATTGTCTGATGCGATTAGATTAATATGATTATATGTGCAAATATCCGCAATTTTCCATAAACGGCAATAAGTTTTATTGTATTTTTGTGCCCACAAATCGTTTGGAACGTAAGAATGAAGAATTTAACAGAAGAAATATCTCCTCGCTACCGTCTGCACACATTGTCGAACGGCTTGCGCATCATCCATGAGCCCTCCCTGTCGAAAGTGGCTTATTGTGGTTTTGCAGTAGATGCCGGAACGCGCGATGAACTTGAAAATGAACAGGGTATGGCGCATTTTGTGGAACATCTTATTTTTAAGGGTACCAAAAAACGCAAGGCGTGGCATATTCTGAACCGCATGGAGAATGTGGGTGGCGATTTGAACGCTTACACCAATAAGGAAGAGACGGTGATTTATTCTGCATTCCTTACTGAGCACTTCGGGCGCGCTTTCGAATTGCTGACGGATATTGTATTCCATTCTACTTTTCCGCAGCGGGAGATCGAGAAGGAGACAGAGGTTATTATAGACGAGATACAGTCTTATGAAGACAACCCTTCTGAGCTGATTTTCGATGATTTTGAAGACTTGATCTTTCGGGAGCACCCTTTAGGACGTAATATTCTCGGTAATCCGGAACAATTGAAAAAGTTCCGCAGTGAGGATGCCGCCGCTTTTACTTCCCGTTTTTATCATCCCGACAATATGGTGTTCTTTGTTTTAGGCAACATGGATTTCAGGCAAGTGGTGCGTTGGGCGGAGAAGCTGCTGGCCGGTATCCCGGCTGTGGCTGTCGATAACCGTCGCACGCCGCCGCCTTTGTATGTTCCGAAAACCCAGATTTTGCATAAAGACACCCATCAGGCGCACGTCATGATCGGCAGTCGGGGATACAATGCTTATGAGGACAAACGTACGGCACTCTATCTGTTGAACAACATCCTCGGCGGTCCGGGTATGAACAGCCGGTTGAACGTGGCTTTGCGCGAACGCCGCGGTTTGGTCTATAATGTGGAGTCTAACTTGACTTCTTATACCGATACCGGAACTTTCTGCATTTATTTCGGTTGCGATCCTAAGGATGCTGACCTGTGCACCCGCCTTGTGTATAAAGAACTGAAACGTCTGCGTGATGCAAAAATGACTTCATCTCAGCTTGCCGCGGCCAAAAAACAGCTTATCGGGCAGATAGGTGTGGCTTCGGACAATAACGAGAACAATGCTCTCGGCATGGCGAAGACTTTCCTGCACTACAATAAATATGAAGCGCCTGAGGCTGTGTTCCGGCGTATTGAGCAACTAACCCCTGAGATTTTATTGGAAGTAGCAAACGAGATGTTTGCAGAGGATTACCTGTCAACGCTTATTTATGATTGACAGCTTTTCCTGCTGCTGGAACTGAGTGCTGGAATAGGGAACATTGTGCCGGTTCTCATTGAGCTTAATTTGTCAGACAGATGTTTCCCTTGCTGCTTGTCTTTGGAAGGTTCCTTTGAATGCCTTATTCAGCCTTATTTTCTTTTTGTTGTTCCAGTCGTTTCATACTGAATTCGCAACCGCAGTATAGCTGGTTATAGAAATCATATTCTTTAAGAAGCTGGTTGCGGCGGTCTTGCAGCCCGCCTTTCCGCCAGTTTTGTTCCCAAAAGATTGTACCGGGATAAAAGGAAGCTGCCCTCCGGCCTGCTTCGTTTATCTGCTCAAGGTTTTTCCAGCGCGAAGACGCAAGGGTGGTGGTAAAGACCTGGAAATTGTGTTCGGAAGCATAGCGTGCTGTTTCCGTCAGCCGTAAGGTGAAGCATTTCAGGCAGCGGCTGCCTCGTTCCGGTTCGTTTTCCAGTCCCGACATGGCATTTCGCCAATGGTCATAATCATAATCAGCATCGATGAAATCGAGGTTTTGAGACGTTACAAAGCGAATGGCTTCCTGCTTTCTTATTTCATATTCTTCTTGCGGATAGATGTTGGGATTACAGTAAAACACAGTAGGGCGGATGCCGTTTGCCAGCATACATTCGATGATGGCAGAGGAACAGGGAGCGCAGCAGGAATGTAGTAGAACCCTGTTCTCACCGTTGGGAGTTTGAATTTTCAGCATATCAATTGGGGTATTCAAAGAAAGCCACTCGCCTGCAATATGATTGCAATTGAATGGCTTCTTTTCAGTATGTATTTCTAAAGGATCTCTCTTACTCGAACAATGACTTGGCGATTCCCATTTCCAGGCCTCTCAGTTCTGCCAGTCCTCTCAAACGGCCGATGCAGGAGTATCCCGGATTGGTTTTCTTCTTCAAATCATCCACCATCTGATGTCCATGGTCGGGGCGCATCGGAATGGAGACTTTGCGGCGTTGTTGCAATTCGAGGAAGGCTTTCATTACGTGATACATGTCGACGTTGCCTTCCAGGTGGTTGGCTTCGTAGAAGTTGCCTTCCGCATCGCGTTGTGTGCTGCGGAGGTGAACGAAGTTGATACGGTCGCCGAATTGTTCCATCAAGGCGGCGCAGTCGTTTGCGCTGCTTACACCCAGAGAACCGGTGCACAGACACAGGCCGTTGCTCTTGTTGGGAACAGCATCGATCAGAGCCTGGAAGTCGGCTCCACAACTCATGATACGCGGCAGGCCAAGGATTGAGCAAGGAGGATCGTCCGGGTGGATAACCAGCTCTACGCCGGCTTCATCGGCAACAGGACAGATTTCACTGAGGAAATAAATCAGGTTGGAGCGTAGTTTCTCAGGAGTGATGTCCTTGTAGCGGTCAAGCTCTTTTTGGAATTGTTCCAGTGTGAAGCTCTCCTCCGAACCGGGCAGACCGGCAATCATGTTGCGTACGAGTAGTTGTTTGTCATCTTCCGTCATTTGCTCGAAACGCGCTTTGGCTTTCGCCTTTTCTTCGTCGGTGTAATCGGCTTCCGCACCGGGGCGTTTCAGCAGGAAGAGGTCGAAAGCGATGAAAGCTGCACGTTCAAAGCGCAGGGCGCGGCTGCCGTCGGGAAGTTCGTAGGCAAGGTCGGTACGAGTCCAGTCCAATACGGGCATGAAGTTGTACGTAACGATGTTCACGCCGCATTTGCCGAGGTTGCGCAGGCTTTCTTTGTAGTTGTCTATATATCGCTGGAAATCTCCGGTCTGGGTCTTGATATGCTCGTGTACGGGCACGCTTTCTACGACGGACCAACGTAGGCCGACGGCTTCAATCATTTCCTTGCGTTTCATGATTTCCTCCACTGTCCATACTTCACCGTTGGGAATGTGGTGCAGAGCGTTTACGATGCCGGTGGCTCCGGCTTGTTTGATGTCCCACAGGCTGACCGGATCGTTAGGACCGTACCAGCGCCAGGTTTGTTCACAAAGTATCATGGCATTTATTATTTTACGATTTACAATTTATTTTTTTATGGTTTAAATGGAGAATGCATCGAAACCGCCGTCCACTACCGAAAGGGCTCCGGTAACGAAGCTGGAAGCGTCACTGATGAGGTAGTGAATGGTTCCGAACAGTTCTTCCGGCTCGGCAAAGCGTCCGCAGGGAGTATGGGCTATGATGGTTTTGGCGCGGTCTGTATAGGAGCCATCGGGATTAGTCAGCAACGCACGATTCTGGTTGGTCAGCAGGAAACCGGGAACGATAGCGTTTACGCGGAGCTCGGGGCTGAACTTGGTAGCCAGTTCGGTTGCCATATAGCGGGTATAATTGCCGATAGCGGCTTTGGCTGAACCATAACCTACCACGCGTGTCAACGGACGGAGGGCAGACTCGGAACAGAAGTTGACGATAGCACCTTTCTTGTTCTTTGCCATGACATCCACGAAGACCATAGTGGGAAGTACTGTACCGAAAAGGTTCAGGTCTACCACTTTGCGGAATGCCTCTACATCCAAGTCGAGTACAGTCTTGTCCGGAGCAATGGTGGCGCCCGGCATATTGCCACCTGCAGCATTCAGCAACACGTCGATAGTGCCGAAGCGTTCGAGGATAGCTTTCTTATTTTCTTCCAGTACTTCCTTGTTCAGTACGTCGGTTACGAGGAACAGGGCTTCAGACTTCTGGTTGAGTTCGGCTTCCAGTTCTTTACCTATTTCTGCTGCACGATCCAAAACCACAATTTTAGCGCCTTGTTCTGCAAGGTAGTTAGCGATGTTTTTTCCGAGAATGCCGCAACCGCCTGTGATGACGATTACTTTGCCTTTAATGTCAAATAAGTTCTTCATGATTTTTTTATTTAGTGATATGAATATATATTTCTTCGGGTTCGCATTGCAAAAATAGGAATAAATGTCTTCTTTACCTTGCGATATGTCTAAAATTATATAATTTATGCCAAGTTACCGATGTTCCGGCTTATTGCTTTGTTGCAATACCAGCAGGCTTTCCGGTCCCATGTTGAATAATAAGTCGATAATGCTGAGGTTGGGTAGGAAGCCGAGCCTCTCTTGGAAAACCTGGTAGTAAGGTTGCGGAGAGAAATCGGGATCTTCCAGGGAGAAATCTTTCTTGGGATGAATACGCTCCCGAAAATCCGCCTCGCCGGGGGCGAATCCGGTTTTATATTCCGAGGTGCGTTCCATAACAGGCTGTATATCTATCAGGGAACAAACCAAGTGGCAAAGTTCTTCGTTGAAATCGGCTAAAAACTCATATTTCTTTTCATAGAAAGGGCGGAAGTCATCCTTGTAATATTCAAAGAAAGGAGTGTGGTTGTATGCGGACTCAATGGCATTCCAGTGCAAATGCCGCCAGTTGCCATGATCGGAGATGCGGATGTCGCACATCGGACATTTTAAGGAGGCGGGTTTGACTGTCGGAATGGAAAGGGCAAGCTCTCCGTCAGGTGCGGCAATGGTGCAGCGATTGCGGTAGGTTTGTTTGATATAATGGTCGTGCTGTTCGATACATACCCGGTCGTATGCCAATAGTTTGGTGTAATATTCAACCGGGGCCAAGTAAGCAGAAGAAAGATAGACGGTCATTCTAAATTATAAATTATGGGTTATAAAATCATAAACTTGAGGAGACGGCATTATTTGACCTCTTTCCACATCCTGTTCCAGCGGTAGCCGCCGAAAAGTCCTGTCCCTTGCTCCTTGGAAAACCAGATTACGGTTGCTTTTCCAATGACATGGTCTTTGGGTACAAGCCCGAACAAGCGTGAGTCCGACAGGTTAATGGGGTTGTTGGCTCCCACCCAGTAGTAGTCTTTTGTGAAATAGCAGTGCTGTGCGGGCTTCCCTTCTATGTACAACGTATCGTTTTTGATTTCAGCCCGTTTTTTTTCGTGCAATACCAATGTGTTGCGCAGCAACGTCATGTTCCAGGGATACACGCGTACCGCTTTCCCCTTACCGGGGATGATGAGCGGTTTCAGCACTTCTACGGAGTCTTCCTTGTCGATTGGCTTTATCCAGTTGTTGTTACCTAAAGCCTGTTCTAATAAATAATATTCATACCTGCTGAAACTGCGTACGTTATTCACCGTATCTTGTCCTAACAATGCGTTGGGACGGATGGAAAGAATAGTAAGCAACGAATCCAACTGTTTTTCTTTTTTTTGAGGGTAGGTATAAAGGAACTTTTGGTCGGGGGCATTTTTCTCCGAGGGGATTACGGAGAAAAGGGAATCGACTAACAGCGTGTCTCCCGGTACTCCTAAACAACGGCTGATAAATACTTCCTTCCGGTCGATTGTAGCTTGGAGAAGATTGGCAGGGTTGTTGAATACAAGAATATCTTCCTTGTATACGGGACTTTCCGCCCAGCGGTGATATCCCCATAAGCCCATGAAAGGAAGCCGCAACCCATAGCTCCATTTATTTACCAGAATACGCTCGCCGCGGTACAAGGAGTTTTCCATGCCTGAGGAAGGGATGGAATAGGAAGTCGCAACACAACCCCGAAGTAATACTACCGCGAGTATCACTCCTATCATAGTAGCTGCAATCTTCCGGTTCCTTCTCTGCATAGTGTGTATCGAACATCAATAGCCAACTGCTGCTTAATGTACCCATTTGAATATCCGGTTCCAACGGATTTTTCCGTCAAACCAGCCGCGGTCTTTATCCAGTGATAACCAGACAACGATGGGCTTACCTACTACATGGTCCTCGGGAACGAAACCCCAATAGCGGGAATCGAGAGAGTTGTGACGGTTGTCACCCATCATCCAGTAGTAGTCCAGATTGAAGGTGTAAGTGTCTGTCTTTTGCCCGTTGATGTAGATGCCGTCCGGTTTTTGTTCCAATGTGTTGCCTTCATAAGCTACGATGCAACGTTCGTAGATAGGTAGGTTGTCTTTGGTCAAAGTAATGGTGGCACCCTTTTCCGGTATCCAGATAGGGCCGTAGTTATCCCGCGTCCATTTGGTGTAGAGGTTTTGCGGGTACATTTGTCCTGAAAGGTCCTCCGGTTCCATGACGATGCGACTGATTAATTTCTTATTGCCGGTAAGCGTATCGTACATTTTCTTGGTGAGGGGCAGATGATAGACAGGAGTCAGCCTGCCTTGGGCATCACGACGGTCCAAGCCCATTTGGATAAGTCCCTCCTCATAGTTGAAGTCGTCTGTCATCAGTATCTGGTCGTCATTGCTGATGCCGAGCTCGCGGAACATATTTTCAGGGATGTACGGTCCGGTGGTCTGTACGAAATAGTTGAGTTGCATGTCTTCCGGATTCTCAATGGCTTTCCCGTCGATATAGACTTGTGTGTCTTTGATTTCCAGCGTATCTCCCGGTAGACCGACACAGCGTTTTACATAATTCTCGCGACGGTCCACAGGACGTACCACAATATCGCCATACATTTGCGGGTTGGTACGGATCAGGTTGCGTCCGGCATTGTAGTAGAGGTCATAAACAGTGCGTTGTTGGTCGCGTGTCAGACTGTCCATATTGATTTTATTGGGATATATACGTTGTCCTTCCCTATAAGCCAGACTGTAAAAGTCCTCCTGCTGCCTGTTGAGCGCCACTGTATCCCCCGCAGGGAAGTTGAACACGACAATATCATTCAGTTTCACTTTTCCGAAACCCGGTACGCGTTTGTATTTCCACTGCGGCCATTCAATGTATGATTTAGTGTTGAATACCGGCAAGGTGTGTTGTGCCAACGGCATGGAAAGCGGTGTATTCGGAACACGCGGGCCGTAGCTCATTTTACTGACGTAGAGGAAATCGCCCACCAGCAATGATTTCTCCAGCGAAGACGAAGGTATCTGATAGTTTTGGAATATGTAGATATTCACAAAATAAACGGCTACCAGAGCAAATACAATGGCATCCACCCAACTCATGATGCTGCGTACTGCCGGATTTTTGGAGTTTTTCCAAAAACTCCAGGGTATCTTCTTACTGATATAGATGTCGAATATGAAAGGAACGACAATCAGCCCCAGCCAGCTTCTTACCCAAACAAGGAAAATGAGGTAGAGCAGGGTAATTATACCGAACTTAATCCATTGGGCGCGTGTTGCTTTTCTCATAATGTTTTAGTCTTTTAAAAATGGAAATAAATCGCTCATGCCTAAGAATCCTTGTTTGCCGGCGGTGTACTCTGCGGCCAATACGGCTCCCAAGGCAAACCCGCGGCGGTTTTTGGCGTCGTGGGTGATGGTGATGCTGTCTGCTTCGGAGTCGTAGCGGATGCTGTGGATACCCGGAACTTCCCCTTCGCGGATGGAGCTGACAGGCAGTTCGTTGGCGGCACAGTCGGTAGAACCCGATATTGTTCCGTCCGGTGCTTGCAGCGTACCTTTTACCCAACGCTCTTTTCGGTCGAGGTTGTCCAGAATACCTTCGGCAAGGGTGATGGCAGTGCCGCTTGGAGCGTCCAGCTTATGTATATGGTGTGTTTCGCTCATTGTTACGTCGTAAGCGGGGAAGCGGTTCATAATCTTTGCCAGGTATTTGTTGACGGCGGAGAATATGGCTACTCCCAGACTGAAGTTGGAAGACCAGAATAATGTTTTGCCACCTTCAGTACAGAGTCTCTTGACCTCTTCACCATGTTCTTCCAGCCAGCCTGTACTGCCTGAAACCAATTTCACGCCGGCTTTGAAAGCTTTCATATAATTGTTGTAGGCTACCATTGGGTTCGTAAACTCTATGGCGACGTCGGCGCTTTTGAATGCGTCCGATTCAAAATCCTCCTGATTATTAATGTCGATGATGCTGACAATCTCGTGTCCGCGGTTCAAGGCAATCTTCTCAATTTCCTTGCCCATTTTTCCGTAACCGATTAATGCTATTTTCATTGTTTCTTTAGTTTTTATTCAGTTTATCAACCAACTATATGTCGCAAAGGTAATCTTTTTCTTACATTTGCGCACAACATTAACGATAAGTTAACAATGGAACAATTGCTGCATTACGTCTGGAAGCATAAGATATTCCCTCTGATGCCTCTCCGGACGACCTCCGGACAGCCGGTTGAAGTGATAGATCCCGGTTTGCCGAATCCCAATGCAGGCCCCGACTTCTTTAACGCAAAACTGAAAATAGATAATATGCTTTGGGTGGGTAACGTGGAGTTGCATACACAGGCTTCAGACTGGTTTCGTCATGGACACGACCGGAATACGGCCTATGATAATGTAATCCTGCATGTTGTGGGTGTTTCCGACTGTGAGGTGCATCGTACCAACGGTGATGTAATCGCTCAGTTGCAACTGTGTTGTCCGGAAAGCATCCGCTGCCGTTATGCCGAATTACGGCAGGCGGAAGCGTATCCTCCTTGTCATTCCATCCTTAGTTCCTTACCGAAGTTGACCGTCCATTCCTGGTTGTCGGCCTTGCAGGTGGAGCGTTTTGAACGAAAGGCTCAGGATATCGCCGTACGTCTGGAACGTTGCAATAACCATTGGGAAGACGTGTTCTTTATCACCCTTGCCCGTAATTTCGGTTTCGGACTGAACGGCGACGCTTTTGAAGCATGGGCCGGTCATCTGCCTTTGCGTGCAGTAGATAAGCATCGGGACAGCTTGTTTCAGGTGGAAGCATTCTTTTTTGGACAGGCAGGATTGCTGGAGGAAGATTCCATCCAAGACAGCTACTATCAAAAGCTCCGGAAGGAATTTTATTATTTGCAGCATAAGTTCGACCTTCCTGCGCCTATGGCTGCCGGACAGTGGCGTTTTCTTCGTCTGCGTCCCGATAACTTCCCTCATGTGCGGCTGGCACAGCTTGCCGATCTGTATCATAAGGAGCAGCTACTATTTTCCCGCATTATGGCGGTGGAAACACCGGAAGACGTGAAGCAAATATTGACTGTGCAACTCTCCCCCTATTGGGAAGAGCATTTTTCTTTTGCAAAAACTTCGCCACGTCGGAAAAAGCGTATGGGCGAGAATACCTTGAACTTGCTTCTTATCAATACCGTCATTCCCTTTCTTTATGCTTATGGAATACACAAGGCGGATGAACGACTTTGCGACCGCGCCACACGTTTTCTCGAAGCATTGAAGGCGGAGGACAATCATATCATCCGTATGTGGAGTGGGGCAGGGCTGTCTGTTTCTACAGCGGCGGACTCGCAAGCGTTGCTCCAGCTCCAAAAGGAATATTGTGACCGGAAGGACTGTTTGCGCTGCCGGTTCGGATATGAATATCTGAAAAGAAAATGAACGGGTGAAATTAAAAAAACAGGACATTAGCTGTTAGGTGAAGAAGAATAGAGGCAGTATACTGTAAATTCTCGCTTTTTTTTATTGCAAATTACTGGCTTGTTGTATCTTTGTGGTCTGAATCGAAATAACTCGCATCTATTATGAAGGCAATTCACTTTGTTTTTTGTCTGTGTACGGCTGTCGTGCTCTCCACCTTCAGTAGTCTGGCTGCCGAAGAGGATTTCAAGATATTTCTCCAGAAATTCACATCCAGCGCTTCATTTCAGTATTCACGCATCAAGTTCCCTTTGAAGTCTCCCATTATCTTGCTGAAAGATGACGGAGAGACGGAGCAGACGTTCCCTTTTACCCGCGATAAATGGGCGTTGCTGGATAGTGAGACGTTGCGGGAAGGACGTATTACGGAGGAGGAGGGAGGAACTTACATATCCCGCTTTACGCAGGATGGACCTGCCCATAAAGAGTTCGAGGCCGGATATGATGAGTCGGAGCCTTCTTTGCGTGTCGTTTTCGACTTGATAGGCGGTAAATGGTACGTCACCGACTGCTATAACGATTGGTACAACTCCGATTTGCCAGTGAGCGAGCTGGAAGAAACCGTCCGTACGATGCAGGAAGAAAATAAGGCCTTCGAAGAACTTCATCCTTGATTTAAAATTGCTTTCTTGCAGAATGGTGACCGCTGTTCTGTACTTTGCAGGAAGGGGTTATGACATTTTTTAGACCTCTTCTGTACGATTTATGCCCCTGTTTTTGGTGAAAGAGGGCTTCCTTTGTACAATGCAAAAGATATAGATAACCTTAAAGAAATAAACATGATGCAATTTAGTAAATGGACAATGGGAGCAGGAATGCTTCTCGGAACTTTACTGCCGGTAAATGCGGAAGCGCAGGTGGTGAAGAGTGAAAGACTGCTTTCTTTTGAAGAACCGCAAGTGCCGGCCTTTATTTCGGGAACAGGTTCCCGGCTGGGTATTAGTAGAGAACATTATAAAGATGGTTTGCATAGTCTGAGTTGGACGTTTGATCCGGGTGCTGTGTTGTCTGTCAAGAAAGACCTGAAATTCGAGAAGAAAGATCCTACCGGAAAAGATACGTATCTTTCCGCTTTCATCGTATGGGTGTATAATGAGGAGGCTCAAGACAAAAAAATCCGATTTGAATTTCTGAAGGACGGAAAGAAATGTACTTCTTTCCCGTTTGGTATCAACTTTACCGGTTGGCGTGCGGCATGGGTATGCTATGAACGCGATATGGAAGGCGTGCCCGAAGAGGGAATGAACGAGATGCGTGTGATTGCTCCCGATGTCAAAGGTAAGCTATACTTGGATCATATCATACTTGCCAGCAAGGTGGATGCTCGCCAGCAAGCAGCCGATGTGCAAGTGCCTTTTGTCAACAAAGGAACCACCAACCACTGGCTTGTCATTTACGAACATTCTTTGTGGAAACCCGATATGGCCTTGACTCCTGTCAGCGAGCAGCAGAAGCGGGAGGTACAGGAGATAGAGAAACGTTTCAGGGATATGCTCTATACACCTTCCAAATTTACGGATAAAGAGCTGGACGGCATCCGCAAGAAATACGATACCTATAAGATCACGTATAAAAATGGGAAGGTTACCGGCTTACCTATTTTTATGGTCAGGCAGGCGGAGGCTTATGAACGTATGATACCTGATTGGAATAAAGATATGTTTACCCGGTTAGGCATGGAGATGAACGAATACTTCAACCTGATGAAGCGTATTGCCATAGCCTATAACAATGCTTCGGATACCGGCGTGAGGGATGAACTGAAACGGAAGTTTCTTGCCATGTACGACCATATTACCGACCAGGGCGTTGCCTATGGCAGCTGCTGGGGCAATATCCACCACTACGGTTACAGCATGCGTGGGCTTTTCGTTTCTTACTTCCTGATGAAGGACGTCCTGCGTGAGGCAGGAAAGTTGAAGGATGCTGAACGTACACTGAACTGGTATGCCATTACCAACGAGGTGTATCCCAAGCCTACGGAAAACGGCATTGATATAGATACTTTCAATACTAAATTGCAAGGCCGTATTGCCAGTATCCTGATTATGGAGAACAGTCCGGAGAAGCTGCAATACCTGCGCTCTTTCTCACGCTGGCTGGATTACGGCTGTCGTCCGGCGCCGGGATTGGCGGGGTCTTTCAAGACGGATGGCGCTTGTTTCCATCACCGCAATAATTATCCCGCCTATGCGGTGGGAGGTCTGGACGGAGCTACGAGCATGATTTATTTGTTGAGCGGAACGGAATTTAAACTATCCGAACTGGCGCATGAGACAGTAAAGAACGTGTTGCTCACCATGCGTTTCTATTGCAACCTGAAACAGTGGCCGCTTTCCATGTCAGGTCGTCATCCCAATGGCAAGGGGGAGTTGGTTCCTATCCAATATGCCACTATGGCTGTTGCCGGCACTCCGGATGGCAAGCAGGCATATGATGCCGATATGGCAGCCGCTTACCTGCGTTTAGCGGCTTATACCGGAATGCCCGATAAGGATGCCCCTGATTATCTGCCGAAGGCTTCTGCCCGGCAGGAGTTGAAGATGAAGGAGCTGCTTGAAGCGCAGGGTTTCCGCCCTGAGCCCGATCCGCAAGGTAATCTTGCATTGGGTTACGGCTGTGTTTCTGTGCAGCGCCGGGATAATTGGATGGCGGTAGTACGTGGACATTCCCGCTATTTGTGGGCCGCCGAACATTATCTGCCCGCCAATTTCTATGGTCGTTATCTGGCACATGGCAGTATGCAGATTCTGACAGGAAAACCCGGTGAAATGGTGACTTTTACTACAAGCGGTTGGCAGGAGAATGGTTTTGACTGGAACCGTATTCCGGGCGTGACCAGTATTCATCTGCCTTTTGAACAGTTGCGTGCCAAAGTGCTGAACGTGGATACTTTCTCCGGCATGGAGGAAATGCTTTATTCCGACGAGGCTTTTGCCGGCGGGTTGTCACAGGCGCGTCTGAATGGCAACTTCGGCATGAAGCTGCATGAACATGACAAGTACAACGGTTCGCATCGGGCCCGCAAGTCTTTTCACTTCTTTGGCGACATGATAGTATGTCTGGGCACAGACATTGAAAATACGAATTCGGAATTTCCTACGGAGACAACCGTTTTTCAGTTGGCAGCCGTAACTCCTGAAGCCCGTCAATATTGGAATGCCTGCAAAGGCGGCGGACAGACTTATATTGATCCGAACGGGGTGGGGTATTACCTTTCCAAGCACTCTATGGCGGATGCGAAATATGAAAGGAATTTCCCGCAAGTCACAGTAGGCGAGCGGAGTGCGAAGCCCACCTCGGGTGATTGGGTCTCCTTGACATTGCAACATGGAAAGGCTCCGGCAGGTGCTTCTTATGAATATGCCGTATTGCCTCATACCGATGCGGCTTCCTTGAAAACATTTGCAAAGAACCCCGCTTATAGAGTTCTCCAGCAGGATCGTAACGCCCATATTGTCCATTCTCTGACGGATAATATCACTTCTTACGTATTGTTTGAAACTCCCCGGTCGCTTCCGGCAGATGGTTTGTTGCAAAAGGCGGACACTTCCTGTTTGGTAATGGTGCGTGAAAATAACGGCAAGCTGTTGCTGACCGTTTCCCAGCCGGATCTGGCATTGTACCGCGGTCCGAGCGATGAGGCTTTTGACAAGGATGGCAAACGGATTGAACGGAGTATCTATTCCCGGCCATGGATTGATAATGATAGTGGGGAAATACCCGTAACCGTTACTTTGAAAGGCTTGTGGCAAGTGGCGGAGACTCCCTATTGCAAGCTTGTTTCAGCAGATAAGAAACAGACCGTACTGCGTTTTACATGCAGGGATGCGGCTAGTTTTGATGTGGAATTACGTAAATAAACTTTTATAGGAGATTTTTACTATGATAGAATTAAAGAATATCATGTTGTTTGCAACAGCTTTTGCCCCTTCATTGACGGGGGCAAAGGAGTTGCCGAATATCATTTATATCGTAACCGACCAGCAGACTGCTTCTGCCATGAGTTGCATGGGGAATGCGGATTTGCATACACCCAATATGGACCGTCTGGCACAGTCGGGTGTATTGTTTAGGAATGCCTATTGTTCTGCTCCTTTGAGCGGACCTTCCAGGGCGTCCATGTTTACGGGATATACCTCCCACGAGGTTGGCCTTGCACGCAATAATGTGCCTATGGCCGATTCGTTGCGCACTGCTAGTTTGGGCTGGTTGGTGCAAAATGCTGGCTATGAATGTGCCTACGCCGGGAAGTGGCATGTGCATACGCCGTCCATGCCTGATAAGGAATTTGGATTTTCTGCCATTTATCCGCATAATGACAACGGACTGGCGGAGGTTTCTGTCGCTTTCCTTGACCGGAAACATTCCAAACCTTTCTTTCTTGTGGTGGGCTTTGACAATCCTCACAATATATGCGAATATGCCCGTAGCCAGAATCTGCCGTTTGGCAATCTGCCCGAACTCTCTCAAGATGAGTGGCCCGGACTGCCTTCCAACTTTGCCCGTAATCCTTATGATGCCGATGTGATAGACTATGAGCAGGCTTTGAATTACTCGGCTTATCCCACCCGCCATTATTCACCTGATGACTGGCGTCGTTACCGTAGTCTTTATTTTCGGTTAGTAGAGAAGGTGGATGCCGAAATCGGTAAGATTGTCGATGCCATTGACAGGCGGAATTTATGGAGGAATACAGTTGTTATCTTTACGAGCGACCATGGTGACGGAGTAGGAGCGCACCATTGGAATCAGAAATCGGCCCTATACGAAGAAGTAGTGAATGTTCCTCTGATAGTAACCCTTCCCGGAAAGAAGAATGCCGGTAAGGAAATGCCTCAGCTCATTAATGCAGGTGTTGATTTTTTCGCTTCCGTATGTGACTGGGCAGGTATTCCCCTTCCCGGAGGCTTGCATGGCGTTTCTTTTAAGGCTTTGGTGGAAAATGCGGATCCGGAACAGATGCACCAGCCTTATGTCGTTACTGAAACGACATTTGACAAAGGTGTTACACGTGGCTGGGCTTTGCGTACCCCGCATTATAAGTATGTATTATATGATAAGGGGCTTTATCGTGAACAGCTTTATGACATGGAAAAGGATCGTGGCGAGATGCGGAATTTGGCCATAGAGAAGAAGTATCAGGAGATACTTGCACAGCATCGTGCTTATCTGAGTGAATGGATGAAATTACATCATGTAGTTCAGATACGTCCTGAGGTGCACCTGATTCCAGGTATGTAAATTCATCCATTAAAGATTTATTCACGTGATAATGTGAATTCTACGGGTTGCCCATGTTGGCAAGTTACAATGAGAACAGTTTCTGTCTGATTGGAATGTACGGTTATTTTGTTATTGGGAGCTGTACTTCTCCATTTCCCTTTAAGAATTAATTTCTTTTCAATCGGACGGCTGGGCTCTTTGGTCGTGTAGGTTTTCTCGGATATATTCAAGTTCGGATCGCATACACTGAGTAAAAGTTTGGAGCCTGCCTGCTTTTGCATTACCATTGTTTCTGCCGGGATGGAGAGGAATATCTCATCTTTTGCAGGAGAGTAAGCCTCAAAAGCTGCATAGGCGGTAATACCGGTTTGATTGTCGGCGACCACGTGGGCAGTATCATCTTTATGGAGGATCCGGTAGGGTGCTTTCCGACGGACTGCTTTCAACTCTTTAGGTGTGGGCTGTACCAGTACCATGTATTCGTATTGGGCATTTTGCGGTGATACTCCATGATTGATATAGGCAGAGGCAAAGGTTCCCTGTGTTTCAGTGCGGTTTTTTTCGTGTCGCGATACTTGGTGAGCAATTTGTATCTGCACGTCGTTGCCGTTGATAAAATAATAATTATTATATCCGTCCTGAATATAATGGCGTTTTTTGTCATCTAATGTCTGGTGAAAGGCCTCGTTTCTCAGCTTTCCGTCCACATGAATGTCGGTTTTCCCTTTTTGGAATGTACTTTGAAAAAGAGTTGTTTCGGTTGGAAAAGATGCATTGCTGTTACTGATGCCTGTGCCTAGGCATATCATACGGTTATCAAAGCAAAAGACTGATTTGCGGGCAACGAAATCCGGAGTAAAGTTTTTCAGGTTGCGTTCCATTAGCTTCATGGCGAACATACCGTTTTTCCCTTCCAATGCACTGCTGCCGGAGAAGTTTTCTTTGGAGTGGGCCATTGTGGTTCCGGGTAGCGGGCTGTCCAATAGTTCGAATGGTAAATGTATGGTGGTTGTTCCAGGCAGACGATTCCAATCCCACCCGTTTTCATCATAGCCGCTGGCTATGCGCGAGGGATATCCCATGATTTGGACGGAACCATAACTTTGGTAACGTCCGTACCGGTTGTCTTTTTTATAGATCTCGGCTCCCCATACGTCGGTAGTATATCCTTTTAAGGTCACCATCCAGTCGTTACGACGGAAGATTCCTGTCGAACCGTAATTGTATACAAAAAAGCCTTGTGGAGCTTTTGCAGGGGTAATACCTTTCTTTTTAAAATATTCTGCTTCCGGAGTATCCTTGTCGCAAAGTCTCAGATAGTCGGCTGCCAAATGGTGGTCGAATGTATTGCCTTCTCCCGATAAATCGCCGGAAAGGGCAAGGTAGGCAAATGCTTTTACGTCATCATCTTTCATGCCACCTCCGAAAGGGTGTCTTCCACTGATGCCGATGCCCCATTCGCGACTGTTGGAGTAGTTGCGCATAGATATAAAAGCGGATTTTAAGACTTGGCGTGCTTCCTGAGTAGGAACGTATTGGGTGTGGCTGGTGAGTGCGATGAACTGTCCCACCATGGCAAGCACTCCGGTAGTATAGGCTGGGTAGAATCCTCCATGATGGAAAGTTGTTCCGTCCACTTTGATTCCTCCTATTGTGCCCGGGCTGTATTGCAAAGAGCCGCTCAACCATCTTGAAAGTCCTGTTAGGGCGCGTGCCCTTTCTCTTTCGTCCACAAACATAAGAGCAGATATGGTTTTGGGCATTAGCAAAGTATGCCAGCTGTCTAAAAGCTCGTCCCGACCATATTGATAAGGTATTCTTGTTTCTTGCAGTGCAGACCAGAAAATAAGTGCAGAAAGAATGTTGTCCCTATTGGGAGCTTTCCAAATGGCATCACGCATCAGCCATGCTGTGGTATATATTTTCCTGATCTGATAACCATAGTGATGGTTGGTCCCCATGCCGCTGCCAAAGGCAAAACCTTGATTGATGGCATAATCCCAGACAAGGAAGTAATTCTTCATGGATTGGGCGGAGTGATTGTAGCAGGCGTCGTATGCAAATCCTGATAGCATATCTTCCAGATCATTTAAGGAGATTTCTCCTTTTTGGCGGTTTAGCTCATCGGGGGCGACAATAGGAGCGCCGGTGAAACCATTTCCGGATGGGCGGATAGCAGCTGTTTTGAATGTATTATAGGCTTTTGACACATCTTTTCGAGGCGCTTTTTTAATGTCAAGCGCCTCGAAAAGTCGCGCTTCTATGGTAGCCAGCTCTTGTTTTTCGGTTGTGGTCAGTGCTTTGCTCAAAGGTAGGTCGTATCGGTATTGTTCCCACTGCCAGACACGACACCAATGCCATAGATCGCGATAAGTAAGCGAGTTGTTGGTCGGCATTTGTAAATCCGGAGTAGTGCGGTCATTAATTTTCTGTACCGGGAAGGTCAGACGGTCTAAAAAGATACGTCCTGTGCGGTTGGGAGCAACGATGCGATATCCGGCTATTTCTTTTTCTTTTTTATCTCCCTGCATGTATTTGAAGCTTATCCAGCAGGCACGCCATCCGGCAGAATACAGCCGGAAGCCAAAATGGTAGGAAACGTGTCCCGTAGGAGAATAAAACTCAAAACGCAAGGTGTCTTGCTGAGGCTCTTCATTGTAAATCCATAAAGTAATTCCATTGTCGTCATTCAAGGTAAAGACAGATTCGGACGGAATGTTTAATATACTGTTTGGGGAGAAGTTCCATTCCAGGCTTTTATTACCCTCCTTATAGTATAATGAAGATAAAGCTAACTCTTGTCCATTGGAACTCTTGAAGTTTTGGGGAACTTCTTTTTCAAAGCCTGTAAGTTGTGCAACAGCAGGCGAACTGAAGTAGAGTAAGATTAGAAATAGTAGAACGTTTTTCTGCGTCATAGCTATCAAAATAATTTAAGGTGATTAATTTATATATTGCAAAACTACGGAATATTGCTCTTATTATGTGTGCAGATTGTACAAAACAGGTAGATAAATCATTCATTCGGGCAGAAAAAGAGGAGAGGAACCTTGCGGGTTACTCTCCTCTTTAAAATAAAATTGATTAAGGTCTATTTTACTATTGATAAGAGACGGTAAGGTTAGAAGTCTTGCGGCTTTATTTCCACCATTTGTTTTGTTCCAGTTTGGTGTTTACAGACAGTTCTTTATTGGGGATAGGATAGAACTGATGTTTTTCTTCTGTTTTGGCCGCAACAGTACCGGCAAAGTTGTATTTACCACCGGTCTTATCTGCTTTGACATCACTTTGAGACTGTGAGTTCCAGCGTTTGTCGGCCGCTGCTGCTCCTAATACGTTCTGCATTCTGTCAGTGTATATGCCCCAGCGCACCAAATCGAACTTGCGGATAGACTCAAAACAGAGTTCGCGTGCACGTTCATCGCGCACCTCCTGTTGGAACTGATCATAAGAGAGGTTTTTCACTTCGGGGATGCCTGCACGTTTGCGCACCAGATTGAGGGCTGTATAAGCCAAATCTGTGGGTTGTTTGTTTACTTCGTTCTCAGCCTCTGCCAGCATCAGCAAGACGTCAGCATAGCGTAGAATCGGATAGTTTTCGGGAGTCCAGTTTTTATTTTTGGCTTCGGCTGTTTCCCATTCGCGGCGGAACTTTCCGCAACGGCGCATGGTAATTTCATGTTTTTTCCATTTCACTTGTGCATCTTTTGCATTCAGGTAATAAGGTGCCATGGAAAGGTCACGACGTTTATCTGTGCTATTTTTCTCGAATAAGTCCCAAAGTACCAGTGTGCCTGCGTAGAAAGCATAGGTATAACCTTTACCTGACGCTTCACCGTTTCTTTGCGCGTTACCGATGGTATTGCCAATACGGCTTTCTGTATAGTTATTGTCCAGACGGGTTCCTATAAATTCCACTTCCCAGATGGATTCGTTATACTGGGTGTCATACTTATCCGTAGCCATACATTTCCACATGGCATATACATCGGGATTCAAATCATGTTTTTTGGATTTATAGACTTCGTTGGCATATTGGGCTGCTTTTTTGTAGAAAGCCTCTCCGCCATTGGACGGTGCTCCTGCCCGCCATAAGCACACACGTGCCAGAATACCATATACGGTGTTCTCTTTTACGTGAGAAGGACTTTTATCATATTCTTTATTGTCAACTAAAGAAAGGCAGTCTTCCATTTCCTCAATAATCCAGTCTAAGGCTTCAGCGTGGGGGGTGGCCGGTATGCTGGCAGCATTAATGTCGTCTAAAGACTGCTTGCGGATAGGAACTTCATAGAAAGCTTGTACCAGCAGGAAATGATAATAGGCTCGGAGGAATTTTGCTTCACCTTTAATCCTGTTTTTTATAGGTTCATCCATCTCTGCTTTATCGATATTTTCAAGCAGGCCGTTGGCATTTTTAATTCCGGTATATAATTGCGCCCAGATATCCCAGATCTCTTTGGTGCTGCTGGTATAGTCATTTGCCCATAGTTTTCCGGAAAAATTGGAGTTACGGGTGTAGTAGCTTAGGTCATCAATATTCGTCATTTCTGTTGAATAGAAATTTCCATAAAGGATATTGGTGGCCATTGGATAGTATACGGCAGCAAGTGCCATTGTACATTCAGACTCGTTTCTGTAGAATGTAGTGGGAGAAACAAAGTCGAAAGGTTCGGTTTCGAGGAAGTCGCATGAAGTCATGGAGAATACTCCAATGATGACAAGGGCTTTTCTGAGGATATTATAGAATTTTTCCATAATTGTTTTTGTTTTATACGTTTGTAATTAGAAAGTAAGGTTTACTCCGATAGAAGCGTTGAATGAACGAGGGTATGCCGACCAGTCAAAGCCCGGGGTCAAAACGGAGTTACGTGTAGAAACTTCCGGGTCGGAACCTGAATATCCTGTAATAGTCGCAATGTTTTCTGCAGAAACGAATACTCTGGCAGAACTGATATGTGCTTTCTTCAACATGGCTGCGGAGAAATTATAGCCTAAGGAGATTGTTTTCAGTTTTAGGAATGAACCGTCTTCCACATAAAGGGAACTGTATTCATTGGAACCGAGGGCGTTTGCACGCGGCATGTCGCTGCCGGAGTTTTCAGGAGTCCAACGTCCGGCGTAAGATGCAAACATGTTGGTGTTCTTCTTTTTGGCAGGGTTCTCGAAAACCATACGGTTGGCATTCAAGATATCGTTTCCTAAGCTCCATTGCAAAAAGATGCTGAGGTCCCAATTCTTATACGTAAAACTGTTTGTGAAACCGCCTGTACATTTGGGAAGGCCGTCACCGATGGTTGTACGGTCGTCATCTGTAATAACACCGTCGCCTGTGTCGGGAATGCCGTCACCATTGGTATCTATGGTCGGCATGTCTTTGTATTTAGGATCGCCGGGCTGGCAGTCCTTCACATAAGCCGGGATTCCTTCTTTAAGGGTGTATACTGTCTTTCCGTTTGCCCCTGTGGTAACATTGAAGTCGGATTCTTTATACGTACCTTCATAGATGAAACCATACATTTTGCCTGCCGATTCTCCTATACGGCTGACATATGCGGGCATGGTTTTATATTTGTTATCCCAACTCACATAGCTGGTAATTTCGCCTTTGCCTTCTGTCAGTGCGGTGATCTTATTGGAGTTGAATGCTATATTGAAGTTGGAAGTCCAAGAGAATTTCTTGTTCTTCATATTAATGGTTTCTAAAGTAACTTCAAGACCTTTATTTTCGAGTTTTCCTACGTTGAGTGTCGCGCTTGTGAACCCGGAGCTTCCCGGAACGTCTGCCTGAAGGAGCAAGTCTTTGGTTGTCTTTATATAATAATCGGCAGTCAGATTGATGCGTCCGTTGAGGAAGCCTAAATCCAAACCGAAGTCGAACTGTTCGGTTGTTTCCCATTTGAGTTGTGAGTTGGCCTTATTGGAAATATGGAAACCAGGGGTAAAGGAACTGTTCCATGGATATTTGTAGACATCATCGCTGGTTATCAGTTTAGCCATATAATCAAAGTCGCCTACACGATTATTACCGGTCTGGCCGTAGCTGATACGTAATTTTCCGTTGGATAGCCAAGAGGCGTTTTCCGAAATAAAGGCTTCACGACCAAACGCCCATGCTACGGATCCGGAAGGGAAATATCCCCAACGGTTGTTTTTCGGGAATTTGGAAGAACCGTCAGCACGCATGGAAGCAGTGATGTAGTATCTTGAGTCAAAATTGTAATTGATACGGCCAAAATAGGACATCATCTTGTTTTCTCCCTGATTGCTTTCGATTGTCTGGTTAGTTCCTTTGTCCAGGCCTGCCATTCCAAAAGATTCATTACTGATGTGTTCGGTTGCCACAGAATGGGCGTAGTCACTGTTCTTTTGTAAACTCAAACCTGCCAATGCGTTCATGCTGTGACGGTTCTTATTGAACTGATAGGTCAAGGTGTTCTCGTTTAGATAGCTTCTGAATTCATACTGGTACAATTTGGCATTGATGCCTTTACTTTGCGTATTGGAGGGATGGGAGTTTCCCGTACGGGTATTGGGACCGTTGAATTCTTCTTTCTTGAGGTCGCGGCTTGAATAGCCTGCCGAAACCTTGAACTTTAAGTTTTTAATGATTTCATACTCTGCACTGAGGTTTGCCTGCAATGTATTAGTGGTATTTTTCCGGTATTCGTTTTTTGCTGATAATACGGGATTAAAACGATAATCCTCCGCCATATCAATGTCTGTGTCATAGATCTCCTCCATTAAATCGGCTCCTGAGGGTGATACGGGACGATATGCCCATACGCTGTACATGAAGGCTGTAGACATGGATGAAGTATTGGTAGAGGGATTGGGACCGTTTTGCACTGTGCTGGCAAAGTTTGCGTTAGCGTCTACCTTCAATCTTTTATTGAATTGTTGGCTCAAATTGACACGTGCCTGGTATCTGCTCAGGTCTGAATTGATAATAACACCCTGCTGGTTGTTGTAAGAGACTGATGTGGAATATTTCAAATCTCCAGCATTGCCATTCAGGAGTACGTGGTGGTTGTGGCTTAAAGCGGTACGATAGATTTCTTTCTGCCAATCGTAGGATTTGAAATTACGGTAATCTTCCAATGTAAGCCCGTCTTTCAGATACATGTTGGTGAAATCTTCTGTACCCATGATTTCTTGTTGGAGCTTGACGAATTCATATCCATTCATCATTTCGGGGGTATTGTTTACCAAACCTACTGTGAAACTTCCATTGTAGGAGATAGTCGGTTTGCCTGCTTTTCCCTTCTTCGTTGTGATGATGACCACACCATTGGCACCGCGCGAACCGTAAATGGCAGTAGCTGAAGCGTCCTTTAAAACATCAATCGATTCAATGTCGTTGGGGTTCAAAGAGCCCATGTTGGATGTTTCCTGTGGAAAACCGTCAATGACGTATAAAGGAGCCGTACTTTGGGTCAATGAACCGGCACCGCGGATAACAATATTGAAGTTATCCCCCAGACCGCCGTCTGTCGATGAAACCTGTACACCGGCAATACGTCCGCCTAAGGATTCGGCGACGTTGTTGACAGGGGTTTTAGTCAATTCTTTGATGTCTGCTTTGGCGATGGAACCTGTCAGGTCCTTGCGGCGGACATCGCCATATCCCACAGCAACGACAACGACTTCTTGCAGTTGTTGGGCGTCTTCTGTTAAATTGACAGTGAATTTCTTTTGGTTGTTTACGGGGATTTCCTGTGTCTGATAGCCGATAAATGAAACTACCAATACCGCTTTGGAAGGTACATTGGATAGGGTGAAGTTGCCATCAAGGTCGGTTATACAACCGTTGTTGGTTCCTTTTACAAAGACAGATGCGCCGATGACAGGACCGAAGTTATCATTTACAGTACCTGTAACGGTCAATGCCTGTGCATTGGTTTGTGTTACGAAAAAGACAAAAAGCAATACTGTACTTAATGCCCTCAAAAAGATCAGCTTCTTTTTCATAAATATTGGTTTAATTGATTAATAAGGTTATAATTCCATTTCTGTGAGTACAAAATCACAGTGCAAAAATATTAATATGATAGGGCAGATATATAAGGTAATCGTTCGGAAATAGTCTAATTTTGTACATGAAAGTAGTGTTATAGGGGCTTTGGGAGGAGGTTTGGCCTATAATTACAGTATAATAAAAAAACAATCTGCGGATAAAAGGTTATTCATAGATTGTTTTTCATTTTCATGTGAGAAAACCGGTGCTTTTAGGATTGTAGTTCCCGTTTCATTTATATGAAGAAAGTAAATTATTTACTGCTATCCGGTAATTGGCTAATTTACTGGTTTTGTGTATGGCTTTTTTTGCTTTACGGTTTCCGTCGGGCATCAGGTACTCCCAAAAACTTTTCATTTTCATTAGCAACTGTGTTTCTCCGCCTTGCAGTAACTCTTCATAGGTGCTGTAAACTTCTGTATGCAACTGGCCTACTTTCTCAATTATCTCATCGGGAGAGAGTTTTTTCCCTTGTCGGTATTCCCATGCCAGGGCAGGATTGGCGAGCAGGCCACGTCCTATGACTACTCCTGCCAATTTTGGAAAGCGTTCTGTAATCGTTTGTATATCTTCCACTGTATGCAGGTCTCCATTGTATAATAAAGGCTTTTCGCACCCGTTATAAAAAGCCTCAAATCCACTTAAATCCACCTCTCCCTTGTATTGTTGCTTCCCTAAACGCGGATGTAGGATGATATGCGTCAAAGGAAGGGCATTGAACAATGGCAGCAGTGCGAGGCATTCTTCTGCATTTTCCCAACCCAACCGGAGTTTGACGGAGAAATGGATTTGAGGGTATTTTTCTATTGCGGCGGTCAGCAGATCTTTTACCTCGTCCGGATACGGCAACATTCCGGCGCCATTGTGACGTTTGGCCAACATTGGGAAAGGGCATCCCAAGTTGATATCTGCTTCCTGATAATTGTTCTCGATGAAAAGAGTGATTATCTGTTCCAGCTTGTCGGGCTGTGATGCAATTAGCTGGGGAATCAGGTGTATTCCTTCCCGGTTATTCTTCGAACTTATATCGCGTGCGTCTTTACGACGGATCTCACCATGTTCCACACGTACAAAAGGGGAATAGTAAGTGTCGATGCCACCGAATATACGGGCGTGTGCCAGCCTATATACCGCGTCTGTATAGCCTTGGAGCGGAGCGAAATGTATAGGTAATAAATTATTGTTCATGGCTGCAAAGATACGTTTTTATTCCGTATCTTTTATGAAGAGGGCGATATTCTAAAAAGAGAGAAGAATCTCACGATCCTTCTCTCTCATTCAAGTGTAATCAATTAAAGTCTTTTAATTGATTATCGACATAGAGATTAGGTTAGAAGTTTTGTGTCTGTCGATATTGTTGGTTCTTTGCGCTTTTCACTTCTTCCAATAGGGCGGAGAGTGTTTTTACTTTATCCGGATGGTCCTTAGCCACGTTGTTTTTCTCGGAAGGATCAATGGACAGGTTATAAAGTTGGGGTTCGGGATTGTTTCCCATTTCTATTTTTGTCCAGTATTCCAAGGCCGGTTTGTTGCTTGGCTCGATATACTTCCAGTTATTCTGGATGATGGATAGGGTATTGTTCAGGTTCTGTTGCACTATGTAGTTGCACCCGGCGGTATCCGTACCGAGGAAGCTATCAAGCTGGTCGCGGCTGTCGGGGGCGACACCTGTGGGAAGCTGATGATCCAGCAGGGCTGCGAATGAAGCATATACATCAATCATGGAGAATAGGGCCTGTTGTTTGCCCGGTTTGATCCCATTGGGCCAGCGGACAATGAATGGAATACGGGTGCCGGCATCGAACGAGCTGTACTTGCCGCCACGATAATGTTTCATGGGCGTGTGTCCGTTCAGCAATTCGAGAGCTTGGTCCTGATAACCGTCGTCAATGACAGGCCCGTTGTCGCTGCAAAATACGAAGATTGTATTGTCGGCAATGTTCAAGCTGTCGAGGGTACGCATAATTTCGCCAACGGTCCAGTCCAATTGCAGAATGACGTCACCGCGCGGTCCTAAACCGCTTTTCCCTGCAAAGCGTGGGTGAGGAACGCGGGGAACATGTACGTCTTGTGTGCCCATATACAGGAAGAAAGGTTCATTCTTATGTGAAATGATGAAATCTTTAGCTTTGCCGGTAATAATGTCTGCAATGTCCTCATCTACCCAGAGGGCCGATTTGCCGCCGGTCATCCAGCCAATACGGGGAATACCGTTAATAATGGTATTATTGTGTCCCTGACTGGGCTTCATTTTTACTGATTCTGGATTTTCAAGCCCGGTGGGCCAGTCGCCTACTTTGTGATTATAATTGACGGTGATAGGATCTTTGGGATCGAGTCCTACAACATGGGCGTTTTCTACGAAAACACAGGGTACGCGGTCCACAGTAGCAGGAATTATAAATTCGTAGTCGAAACCGATGTCTTGCGTATTCGGCTTGATTTCATGGTTGAAGTCCGTTCCGCCCTTAGGCCCCAATCCCAGGTGCCATTTGCCAACAGCTCCTGTGCAATAGCCTTCTTCTTTGAACATATCAGCCATTGTAACGCAGGCTGTGTCGATGATCAGTTCGGAGTTACCCGGAGCGATGCCGGTATTTTCTTGTCTCCAGGGGTACATACCTGTCAATAGGCCGAAACGGGAGGGAGTGCTTGTGGAGGAAGTGGCATAAGCGTTGGTAAACTGCATACCTTGACCGGCAAGGCGGTCGATATTCGGAGTGCTTACTTTTGTGGCGCCATAGCAGCTAAGGTCGCCAATGCCCAGGTCATCCGAAATAAGATAGATGACATTTGGCTTTTGCAATTGGCTGCTTGGAGCTGCCTGTTTGGAATGATTGCCACATCCCGCCAAGAGGATTGCGCTTGGGAGATATGGTAGGAGGTTAGATAAATGTTTCATAGTCTTTGGGCTTTAAAGTTTGATTTCCGCTCCAAAGGTATGTGCTCTTTTCCAACCTCTGTGTATAGAATAGTACACACAGAGGCATGAAAAGTCCAAAACATGTAAAACCTATTCTTCGCTCCCTTCCTCTTCCTTTTCCTTGTCGTCTTCCTCTCCCTTGCGGTACGCCAGCGGACTGACATGATAGACATCTTTGAAGCACTTGCTGAAATAGCGTGAAGAGCTGAATCCTATCCTGTCGGAGATCTCTGTGATGTTTAGTTCCGGGTTATTGCGTAGCATCAGGGCGCCCTTTTTTAAGCGGATAGTCAGAATAAAGTCATTGGGAGTCTGTCCGGTGATTGCTTTTAACTTGGTGAACAGGTTGGTGCGTGCCATTGCCATTTCCCTGGCAAAGACATTGACGTTGAATTCCGTATCATCCAGATGTTGTTCGATGATAGCCATGGCGCGGTCCAGAATATCTTTGTCAATCGGGTTTGTAGCGAGCATTTGGGCGGCTGCCTGCGGCTGTTTGCTGAATTTCTCCTGTAAGAGGATACGGGAGTTCACCAAGTTGTTGCAGCGGGAAATCAGTAGGCTTGTGTTGAATGGTTTGGTAATGTAGTCGTCCGCACCGATGCGCAAGCCTTCGATATTCTGCTCGATAGCGGTACGTGCGGTCAACAATACTACGGGAATATGGCAGGTGTTGAAATCGTTTTTTATAAGTTTGCACAACTCTGTTCCCGACATTTTGGGCATCACCACGTCGCTTACCACAATGCAGGGCATCTCGTTGCGCACCAGTTCCCAGCCTTCTTCTCCGTTGGTAGCTGTCAGTATCTGGTAGAATGGTTTGAAGATATTGGCGAGCATTTCCCGGATGGAATCGTTGTCTTCTACGATTAGCATTTTAGCATCCGGGATACGCTTGATAGGTGCATTTTCCTCAAGTTCCGTTTTCAGGAAAGCATCTGTTTCCGGTTTAGGTATTTCTATTTGTTGCACACAATCCGGGTTGGGGTTGATTTGCTCTGCGTCAAAAATTCCGTTGCCCAAACGCAGGGTGACAATAAAGCTGGTTCCCTTGCCGAGTTCGCTTTCTACGCGGATAGTGCCATGATGCAGCTCTATGATGCCCTTAGTCAACGCCAGTCCGATGCCCGTACCGCTTTTCCCGGCATCGGTGGAGTTAACCGGATCTATCTGATAGAAACGGTCGAATATCTTGTCGATTTCTTTTGCATAAGTAACCAGATTGTATTCGCTCTGATCAAAATACTGTTGGGTAAGAGCTGCGGACTGCTCCTCCAGCACCACTTCCGTCCTTTTGTATGTAATCAGAATCACGGAACTCATCATAAGCGTCATAAGACCCATAAAAAAGATGACCAACTGGGTTTTCAGACGCAGGCCAAAGTTTTTCTGTAAAAAAATTTTCTTCTGCATTCTAAATTTCTCCCTGGATCTCACAGATTTCCCTGCGGAAGTCACTTGGTGAAAATCCGGTTACTTTTTTGAAACTTCTGCTGAAATAACTTTCATTGGCAAAGCCAGTTTCCACCGCTACCTCGTATGATTTCATATTCGTTGTCATCAGAAGGGTTTTGGCTTTGCTGATCCTGTATTCCATCACGTATTTGCTCACATTCATTCCGATTTCCTTTTTGAAAAGGCTGCATATATAATGGGAACTGACCTGTGCATGCTCTGCAATATCTTCCAGTGAAATGTCATTTTTATAATTTCTCCGGATATATTCCACCGCCATGGAAACCGGTTTGCTCACATAAGCGGTGTTTCCAAACATCGCTGAGTTCAGTTTCTCGCAGAATTTCAGATAAGCCTCCTGAAGCTCCTGCAGAGTCTGTGCGTACTCCATACATTTTTGTGCATCGCTGACACATTGTCTTCTTTGCTGATCACTCATGACATTTTCCCGGATCTGCGTTTCTGCCATTTGCAGATATGCCTGGTAAAATGTTTTGTAATTCAGATTCAGCAGAAGTTCCTCTCTGGAATCCTGTAAAAAACTTCTGGATTTTTCCGGCAGAAGTCCCTGCTCCAAAAATGCATCCAGCTGTTCTTCTACCAGCTTCTGCTTATCCTCCCGCAGCACTTTCTTGTAAAACAGCAGCTGCTCCGGTGGATAAAAAAATTTGCTCTCCAATGCAGTTTCACACTGTCCGTACATAAGATTCAGATTTTCCAGTCCATTACAGATCTGGCTCACCGCAATGCTCGGCTTAATCCCGAAATAGGTAAAAAATGTCTTTTGCACACGACGCAGCAGCTCTTCATAATGATATTCCGCAACGGAGTCGTCGCCTTCTTCCGACGCCAGTATCAGGTACGTCTGCCCATTTTCCCGGATTCCCATTCCTTTCATGCTTCGCCCGATCAGTTCATCCAGAATATTCAATATGGAAAAGCTGACGATTCCTCCATATTTATCACGAAAACGTTCTTTCAGAAGTTCTTCATTTCCAACCTGTACCGCTGCCAGCATCAGATTTTTGGAATAAAATGGAAGGGAAAGCTTTTCCAGTTTTTCCATTGCGGTCTGATCCTTATAATGCATCACATTCAGCAAAAGATCCTCCAGCTGCTCTTTGGGCACTTCCTTGTTCCTTTGTACTTCATCCAGTACTCTTAATTCTGTCAGTGCTTTGTCAATCACTTTCGCCATGTCTTCCTGTGTCATGGTCAGCTTCAAAATATAATCCGTAACGCCAAGGGACAGTGCTTCTCTGACCAGCGCAAATTCTTCTAGGCAGCTTAAGATAATGATCCTGGTACGATCATCCTGTTCCCGGATCTTTCGGATCAATTCCATTCCGGACATAACCGGCATTTTCAGATCAGTGAGAATCAGATCGGGCTTTTCCTCCTGGTAAGCTTCCCATGCCTGCTGCCCGTTTGCATAGGTTTCCACGTCTCCAATGCCCAGTTTTTCCCAGTCTACGGACATCTTAATTCCCATACGGACAAACATTTCATCTTCCACGATCACTGCTTTGTACATTTTTCTTTCGTTCTCCCATATTTTTTTAATATATGTAACTATATCACAACTTTAGCCGGCCTTCAAAATCCTCAAAGGCCGGCTCTTTTTGTTTCTTATAAAATTGCCATAGTTCTCTTTTTTCTGTCTTTCTCTCCATCCAGCGCAAACTGATAACAAAAACTATCCGAGAAGGTATCTGCCGGTATTGTCCCACAGAAAATAAAGTCCGTTACCCTTAACAGTTTTATTTCCTGCACATTACTGGTATCATGCAGCGGATGCCAGTATAAACTTGCCGTTCCTGCTCCTTTTGTGGCAAGCACTTTCACATTCCATGTATCTGTTTTCTTCAGGTAAGAAGGTTCCGACAGACATACACACCGCTTTTTTATTTTTTCATCCGGTATCTGTTCCCAGTCTGTCACTTCACATCCTGCTGCACGCAGTTTCTCATCTATTTTTTTCTTAAATGGAAGCAGGTTTCTCTGTGCAAGTGCTGCCAAGTTTCCCATATCCCCCATGGAACAAATGAAATTACAACAATCTGCTGCCATATCCCCGGCTGTTTTTCTTATCTGTTCTGCCTCTTTTTTCAATTCCTCCGGATCTTCCAGTTTTTCAAATATCGCCATATGGCATCCAAGACGTGCACATTCCCGCATAAACCAGAATCTTGCAAGCCAGATCTCCCACCGTTCTTTTGCATCCGGATCCAAAATCCTTTCTCCCGCTTTTTCCCATTCATCCACGAACTCATACGAATGCTCCACATAGGAAAGCGGCAGTTCATTCAAATAAATATTTCCAGGACCATCTTCCCATCTGCAAGGTCTTGGAAGCTGACTGTCCAACCTGCATAAAAGGGCTCCCAGTTCTTCCAGACCAAAATAATGGATCCCGAAATCCTTATAAAAATCCTCTGCAAGAAGAATTCTGTCTTGTGTTACCGATTCCGGAATGTAAGCTTCCACTCCTGCCAGTACATTCTCCGGACTTTCATTGCCGGCTTCGTTTCCCGGCTGCTCCTGCTGCTTTTCTGCTTTTTCCCGTTCTTTTGATTTCCATCCGTTTTGCTCCCATGCTGCATCCAGCAGAGCACGGATGTTCATCCCAATGGTTTCTGTCCTCCAGTGGATTCCAATCAGGCCATTGCAGCCGTATTCCTTTGCATCAAAGGCATCCTTTCGGATTCGCTTCACCCACAGCTGCGGCACCAGCAGTGCCGGATCATCTTCCAGCCAGGGGGCTGCCCATTTTGCCCTTCCGGTTACTCTCTGAAAGGATTCCTCTACCGGATCAAATCCCAGATGGCGATTGATACAGGAAAATGGCATTTCTTTTGGAAACAGCTGATCGAACTTCGCACGGTCTTCCTGCGGTCCAAGAGTCCATCCGCACATGGCAAGCTCAAATTTTGCACCAAGCTCTTTTTTTGCCTGCAGGGCACAGGTAACATCCTCTATGGTATTTTGAGTATCATCGGGAGTATTTCCCTTCCATGTCCAGTCCTCCGGAGTCCACAGCCAGTAGTAATCCAGCGGATACAACTGCCCGATCCGTTTAAACATCCCTTCGTATAAAGCTTTTTTCTCAGCCGTTCCACTTTCCGCCTTTATCCGCTTTTGCAATGTTTTCGGAATGGTCAGCGGTGTTTCCGTTCCAATACAGTTTTGGATTCCCAATCTGTGTGCCTCCTGAAGCACATCAGCAAAAAACAATCCGCTTTTCTGAAAAATGTCCCGGTATTTCTCAG
>ERZ837910.514-NODE-514-length-59779-cov-12.280088_pt1 | contig 59779 bp, 36 predicted proteins | sample MGYA00519940_ERZ837910 | MGnify/ENA primary metagenome ERZ837910 (study PRJEB31850, sample SAMEA3708825) | human gut metagenome | biome: human gut; feature: human-associated habitat; material: faeces | place: China | collected 2014 ... | reverse complement strand
TTAAGCCTGTAGCTAGCGTTCATCCTGAGCCAGGATCAAACTCTTCATTGTAAAAGTATTTTTATCTATCCCATAGGATAGCATTTTGCTCTGTTCAGGATGCCGTACAATTTATTGACTCTATTCCTATACCTATATTTATATAAGCATTGACGGTTCTATTTTAACTTGTACTACTTGTATTGTTTATCAATATTTCAAAGAACTTGCGCTTCGTTTTCAAAAGCGGGTGCAAAGGTAAGGGGTTTTATTTTAACTGCCAAACTTTTCGGAAGTTTTTTTTTCGTTTTTCTTTTTCGGTTCGTTTCTCAGGCTCTCTTGGCGAAAGGGAAAGAAGGGACGAAAACGAAAAACGCTAAACCGCGTTTCTTTGCGAATCGGACTGCAAAGATAAGAACTTTATTTATTATAATCCAAACTTTTCCGGATCTTTTTTGTTCTTATAGTTAGGCGGTCCTACGCTTTGTCATCATGTCAATTCCGCAAGGCTCTCCTCTCCTGGAAAGCGGGTGCAAAAGTACTCGCTTTTCGGATATACTCCAAATATATTCCACTGTTTTTTTGAAGTTTTTTTAAAGATATATGCTAACTAGCTGAATCATAACGATGTTGTAGAACATATTTTTTCAACAGCGGGAGAAAAGGACAATGGAAGCGAGGGAAAGGATACATTATTATATTCATGCGTGCGTATGTGTGCGCACAAGGAGAAAAAGAAGGAAGAGGGCAGGACGGATATACACAGAAGTTTTTCGCACTTTCCTCTATCACCTATCACCGGCAATCATGAACATCCCTGTTCATCGGGGTTTAAGGCATGGTGATAGGTTGCTGTCAACCTATCACCACACCTGTCACCTATCACCCGCCTATCAGCGGGCGGCAGATGATGGGTAAAAGCATAAACAATAGATATTCAGCACATTAACACCCTAAATACAGGATAGGAATAACCAATATATAGGATATTAATAGCTCATATATGGGATATTAACAACCTATGTACAGGGTGTTAATACTCAATACATAGGCTATTAATGACTGAGAAGACAGGCAGTAATGACTGAAAAGCAAGTATCAAGAGCCGAAAGAGAGCGGTAGAACAGACAGTTTCAAGTAACAGAAAATGTAGTTTCACCACAGTGTCTTGTTTTAAAATAGGTTGACTCCTAAAATCCCAATTATGGAAAAGGATCAAACATTACGTCTGTCATCTGCCTTGGAGCGGGTGAAAATGCATCATCACATCTATGAGATGTATTATGTCAACAAAAAATCAAAAGCGGATATTTTTCAGGAAACAGGTCTTTCCCGTTCTTCTTTCTATCGAGTTCTTCGTACCTTTGAGTCCTGTAATCCCCAAATCGCTGAAGAGATGAAGAAACAAGGCAAGGATGTCACTCCGGCAGATTATGACAAGCTCAAGCAGGAAGTGGCATTATTAAAGAAGCGACTGGCAACAGAGAAGCTGCGTGCCGACTTCTATGAAGAGATGGTCAACTTCGGTAAGGAAGTATATGGCATTGACTTAAAAAAAGCTGGCACCAAGTAGTCAGCAGGCTTCACACACGCGATGTCAGGGTTTATCCTGTGACGTCGCTGTGTGGACTGCTTGGTAAGAGCAAACAAGCCTATTACAAACATGTGGACACCCTGATGTCCAGACTGGCCGAAGAGGCTTTCTGCGTGGAGTATATCAGGGAAATCCGCGGTAAAGATCCCGGTATAGGCGGGGGAAAGCTATGGGAGATGTACAACAAGAAGTTTGGTAAGGATCACGGTGTGGGCTACAATCATTTCTACGACATCGTCGAGAAGTACAACCTCAAGGTACGCAAGAAGAATCGCCGCGTCCGCACCACGAACTCCGATCATGCCTATCCTACCTATCCCGACCTGACGCGACGGCTCATCCCTGAGTCCTCCAACCAGTTATGGGTAAGCGATATTACCTATATACCATTCTGGACTGTACCGGAAAAGGGTCTATATGATTTCTGCTATCTGTCACTGGTTACAGATTGTTACAGCAAGGAGATTGTCGGTTACAGCGTTGACGCAACATTGGAAACTCTATACCCGATGGAGGCTCTGGAGATGGCCCTGAGACGTATAAAGGATGTCAAAGTCCTGAAAGACTCTCTCATCCATCATTCTGACCGTGGCGTGCAATACGCCAGCTACGAATACACCGGTCGCTTGAAGAGCCTCGGCATCAAGATCAGCATGACTGAAACTGGGGATCCGAAGGACAACGCTGTGGCCGAGAGAGTAAACAATACCATCAAAAACGAACTGCTCAAGGATATGGAATTTTTCAGCATCCACGGGGTGAAAGCTGCCGTCGAAGCCGCCATAGACTTCTACAACAACGAACGGCCTCACATGAGTCTGGACGGAATGACGCCGACAGAGGCGGGCAAGCAGGTTGGAGAAATAAAAAAAAGATGGATCAGTTACCGCGAGAAAGCCATCAAAGAGGTTGCAACTTAGGGAAATATCACTAACTTTGCATTGACCCACAAAGAATGTCCTACACAACCGCAGGGAGAGAGGAATCATACCCTAAGATAATCTCCTCGCTATTGTTTGATATTTTTTAAAGTCAACCTTAATAGCAAATAGCGAAAAAGAGCGTCAACTTGTAATAAAAATAAGTATTAACTGAGTCAACCGACTTTGAAAATAAGCCTTAAAGTGGTCAACTAAAAACATTAAACCACAGGGAACTAGAAGTTCAAGCAAATGAAACTAAAGGTTCAAGCAGGGGAAACTAAAGTTTCAGGCAGATGAAACTAGAGTTTCAAGCGGGGGAAACTAAAGTTTCATACGCAGGAAACAATTGGCGAAAAGCAGGATGGCAAAGAAAAGTGTGTAAGGATAAGTAAAGCAAGGCATAAGGATGAGCGAGGGAAAGGTGTAGGATACACCGCATCTGCAACCATCCTACACCACTATCCTACACACTATTAATATACTAATATTCAATAACATAAGGTGCGATTGGTGTAAGATGGCAGATAAACTTCAAGAATATGGTTTCCAATTAATTATCAAATATACTCAAATTCCATTCGTCATACCATCGAATTTTAGGAATACCACTTGACATATCTATCGGTAGCCAAACGTAACGAGAATCAATAGGATTTTTTGGAACATGCCTATCTGCAATAAAGATAAACGAGCCATTTTTCTTTCCCGGAACAGGAAGGACATATCTTCCTTGTGAAGAAAAGGTTATATCTGCGCCATCACCCACACAAGGGTTACCAAGTTCTTCCCATTCTCCCAAAATATCATTAGTCCGTGCCGAACGTGCCGCATTAGGATCCCATCCCGTACATCCGGAACCTATAAAGAAATAAGTACCATTATGTTTAAATATAATAGGAGCTTCCGTTTGGCGCCAAACAAATACACGAGTATATTGATCTGTAAAATCCAAATAATCATCCGTAAGCAATGAAATATGCATGACCATATTGCTCTCAGAAGCATGAACATGATATGCCTTGCCATCATCATCTACAAAAAGATTCATAGCCCGCGATTGTTGTCCACCTTCAAAGTCACGATCAAAATGCTTTCTAGATGTGCTTGGGGCATGAGGAGGTTGACCAGGCTTTGAACCCGGAGGCCCTATGGGCTTCTTTGTGTTATTTATATTCAAAGGATAAACACCCGCATTAGGACGCAACGCACGAATATAAGTAAAAGGACCGGTTGGAGAATCGGATACAGCAACACCAGTAAGAGCACCACTGTAAAGCTCTTCCTGTCCTTTACGCTCAAGATGAAACCACATTACAAACTTTTGTGTCTGTGCACAATAAATTACTTTAGGTACCTCCAAAATACATCCTTTTTCAATATCACTTCCAGAACCTTCTGGAGCAACCGGTAGTACTATTCCCTCGTTCTTCCAATGATAAAGATCTTTGGAAGAATAACATCGCACTCCCACTTGACATTTATTTCCGGCACTACCCGCAACCCGATGTACTCCATGCATATAATATATCCCTTCATAATATAAAATCCCTGTATCATGAGCATTAATCACTTCACCATCCACATCCAACCAAGGCTCGCCTGGAACAAAAGAGCCAGAAATTTGCGGATTATCAATATCTATCGAAATCATATCACATGAAGTAAAATCTCTGGTGGAACGAGATATTGTCTGCTCGTATTTATAATCATCACCCTGAATAATAAAATCAATATTGTAATCCGAAATGGCATCGGATTTGAGAATTAGCATATTCACATATACAGGAGTAGAAGAACCGATAACCACACTTTCTTCCGAAGACGGAAGTACAACAAATACATTATCCGATTCAGCATCAGACACATCACCATGACTATTGACATGAATACCGGTATAAAAATGAGGAGTAGAGTTTGAGTTTACAATAACTTTCTGTAATTTCCCTCCTTGTATAGATTTATCCGAGCTCGTTACACTATAATTCACCACTGAACTCTCACAAGCTAGTGACACAGCCTCATCTACAGCCTGCACTCCATCCGGCAAGGACAATTCGCCTTTAAAAAGCATTCCATCCAAAGTTTGTTTTAACACATTTGAAATACAACCGTTAGGAGGATTACAGACAATATCAGTTGCCGTCAATCTGTCAGGTAAGACAACTGTACTCCGTGTATGAATAACAATGTATTTACCGGCAGTGGGCTTAGCTGTTCCTGAAAGGTTGAACCATGCTACTTTATTTTTCTCATCAATCCTTTCAAATGTAAATTTATAATTCTCACCCAAAAAACGAGTATCATTTGTTTTACACAGGTAAACCACATCTCCATTCCGCCAAACATAAGAATCCTGCTCATCGTTGGGAAGCAATACACCGAAACCTGTCACATTAGTTGTATCCATTATCATTTGCGTTTGTTCTTCTCCCCCACAGGCACAAACAAGCAATAATACCAATAGATGTTTTATGACAAGTTTACTCATAAGTAGAGTCTTCTTCCCCTTTTTATACCCATCAACATACCTTCCCATATCTTAGATGTTATTTTTCAAAAGCAAATTTCCAATTAGCATTCGTCGTTCTTGCATCCTTCATTATTTTCTTGAGTTCATCCACCTTTCGAGGATATAACTTCACAACATTAGCTATTTCTCCGGGATCCGCATTCATATTGTATAACTCATAGCATTCTTTCTGAGGATTATTGATCTGCAAATGAATTAATTTCCAGCCATCCTTGATGACAGCCTGTTTACCACCCTGTTCATGAAATTCATAATACAAATAATCATGTTGTTCCTGTCTACCCTTACCTGTCAGCGTAGGCAAATAGGAGATTCCATCAACACCGTCAGGAGTCTTAGCCCCAATCAGTTCACATACAGTAGGCATAAAATCCCAAAAAGTAGAAACCTGATAAGATACACTTCCTTCCGGTATCACAGCGGCCCATTTCACAACAAACGGAGTACGTATTCCACCTTCATATAGATCTCGCTTACTTCCTCTAAATGGACCATTACTGTCAAAATATCTCGGGTCATGTCCCCCTTCCTTATGCGTACCATTATCAGAGGTAAAAATAATGATAGTGTTATCCAGTATTCCCTTCTTATCCAATAAATCCACAACCTTTTGCACATCTCTGTCCAAACGTGTCACCATAGCTGCAAACGTGGCACGTGGTTTTTCCTGCCACGTATATCCCTTTCCGTGAAAAGGAACTTCCTGAAACTTTCCATCATAATCGAACAATTCATCATTCGGTACAATAATATCCGCATGAGGAATGGTGGGTGTAAGATATAAGAAGAAAGGTTTATTTGCGTTCTTATCCAAGAAAGCCAAAGCCTTATCCATAATCATATCATGCGAATAAACTTTCTTATTCAACATCACCGGAGTGTTATTCTCAAACAATTGAGTAGGATAATACCGATGTGCATTCCCTTGTCCCAAATATCCAAAGAAATAATCGAATCCCTGCTGATTAGGATGACCTTCTGCAGACGGACCACCCAACCCCCATTTACCAACACAAGCCGTCACATAATTCCTGCTCTTGAAAATTTCCCCTACCGTAATTTCCTCATCTGCAAGATTCAAATCATACGAACGCCCATCTTCCGCTTTGTAGCCCTTATTTCCACGAATAAAAGAATGCCCTGTATGCTTTCCGGTAAGAAGAACACAACGTGAAGGAGCGCTGACCGTAGAACCGGAATAATGTTGCGTAAACTTCATACCTTGCTCGGCCAAAGCATCAATAGCCGGAGTTTGAATTCTATCTTGCCCATAACATCCTAAATCACCGATACCTAAGTCATCAGCCATTATAAAAACCACATTAGGACTTTTGTATTGAACTTTCTGACTATATACCTGTCCTGAAACGAACGGTAATAAAAATACGCCGGAAAATGTTACAATTTTATTCATTATATTAAAAGTTAAAGTTATTCCTGTCTTTTTTATTTCTCACTTACATATTCAGAATTCAGTTCTGTCGGGATCGGAGCTTTCGTCTCTTTCAACCAGTTCATCAATTTACTATAAAGTTCATCTTTTTTGTCCACCCGCTTTTGAGACAAATCATATTGTTCTTCCAAATCTTCTTTCAAGTTGAACAATTCCACAGACTTATCCTCGTAATAATAAATCAGCTTCCAATCCCCGGAACGAATACTGGAATATGGTGTCGCTCTCCAATCCTTCCCGCTCTTCGCATACGACTGTAAATAAGCCGGAAAATGCCAATATAAATCACGAGTATATGCATTATCCTCCATCAAAGAAAATATATCCTTTCCATCCAAATCATCAGTTTGCTTCCCGTGAGCCAGATCCACAAATGTCGGATAAAAATCAATCCCTGATATCGGCACATCACACGTTACCCCAGCCTGTATTTTACCAGGCCATTTCACTATAAGAGGAACACGGGTTCCCCCTTCGTAAGGAGATCCTTTACCTTCACGCAATGGATAATTGTCCGTCACCGGTTCAGAACCACCATTATCCGAATAAAAAATAATAATCGTCTTATCCGCAATACCCAATGAATCGATCGCCCGACACACACGTCCCACACTTTGATCTAAACTTTCAATCATAGCAGCATACACAGGGTTTGTATGATATTTACCTTTTACTTTTTTTTCATATTTCTCCACTAAATATCGGGGTGCTTTTAAAGGAACATGTACCGCATGATGAGCCAAATACAAAAAAAACGGTTTCCCGGTATGCTTCCCCATAAAATCAATGGCCTCATCTGTCAACCGATCGGTAAGATATTCTCCAGGTCTCCCCTCATCCAATCCTAAATGACATTTTTGCTTTTTCGTATTACAATAAGGATAAAAATAAGAATAAGGACTGCCCGCCCTTTCTCCCGCAATATTGAATACAAAACCTTGAGAAAGAGGACCCGTTCCCGAGCCATCCCTATCATCTCCCAAATGCCATTTCCCGATATGTCCGCATTGATATCCACACTTCTGCAAAGCTTCCGCCATCGTAACAAAGTCAGTACGAACATCATCCGTATTCTTTATCGGAAGCAATTTACGTTTAGTCCTGTCTCCTCTGGCTGATGGACTGACTGTGAAAACTCCATGTCGGGGAGTATATTTTCCCGTCATAAAACACGCACGACTTGGAGCCGAATTAGCGGCAGCAGCATACGCATTCGTAAAAAGCATACCTTGAGAAGCCAAACGGTCAATGTTAGGAGTTTCGTAATAATCACTTCCCATTACTCCTAAATCAGTCCATCCCAAATCATCAGCCATTATAAAGACAATATTAGGTTGTATTTCCTTTGCACCCATAGCCACAGAATTCATTCCCAAAGATATTGCCATCAACGGACCTATCGATTGTCTTATAACATCTTTCATAAATATATTGATTATAAATCTATTTACATCTGATCCATCGTAATGTAAGTTAGTTCCCTTATAATCTCCTCCGAAGTACCTTTTGCTTTCACTTTGATGTCTCGACTCTGTCCGGGTAACAAATCAAAAAAATTATCAGAGAAAAATCCAGCCTCACCCTTATACTTCACCATAATACTTTTTGCTAAGTTATCCGTTGAAACTCGAATAATGGCATCTTCACCATCAAAACCTTGAACCGTAAAATGGATATCCGGTCTAGGCAAATGCAGATTCTTCACTAAATCAAAATAAAGAATATTACTTACTTGAACAGCAGGTGACTTGAATTTACAAACCAACATTGTAGCAGCCTTGTCTGCTCCATTCAAAAGTTTTTTAACAGAGGTAGTCACCACTTTCTTAGAGGTCATGGATGATAATGAAACATTTTCCCTAACACTATGCAACCGTTTTCCTGAAAAATCCATCAAAGTAAGCTCTAATACCCCTTTCAGGTTTCTGTATAAATCAGAAACCACAAACACATCTAATGTATCCCCATGAATATAAGGTGCAACCAACACCGGTGCACAAGCCTGACGCATATTGTAATGTATCGCTTTCCAATAACCGTAAAAGTCGATCCCCGCCCACGAATTGCAAGGCCAACAATCATTCACTTGCCAAATGAGCGATCCTTGGCACCAAGGCATATTACGTCTATGTGCCTCCATAGCTATTACCATTGCTTCACCCTGCATTACTTGACTGACATACACTTTCTTTTCAAAACTTTCCGGCTCTTTAAAATGATTTCTCACATACTTCATCACCACTTCATTACCCTTCCAGCTACCATTGTGTACGTCCATCGTAGTAGAATGAAGCCATAAATCCTTTTCCGGAGTATAATTTCTCATAGAAGCCAGTTCCGGAAAACCAATTACCCCATACTCGGACATAAAACGTCCGACGTAAGTATTAAAGTTATCTACCGGATGTTGCGCATGCCAAACTTTCCAATAATGATGGTCGCCTTGAGTAAATGGAGATTCAACTCCTATTTTATATCCGGGAAGAGGCGATGACGGCCAATAAGGCATATTATCACTATATGTTTCTTTCACACAACGGTCCAACTTTTCATAGAACAAATCTTCCATACCTTTAGTAAGCCGGGCTATTTCTTCTTTATTATAATAATGTTGCCATTTACTTGCCTCCCACGTACTTCCATACGGATTCCACGGTCCCTCCACCTCATTGTTTCCACACCACAACATAATAGAAGGATGATTACGCAAGCGAACCATATTCTGTTTAACCTCTGCTTCTACATTATCATAAAACTCTTTCGTATCAGGATACATACCACAAGCAAACATAAAATCGTGCCAGACCATAAGTCCGTATTCATCACACAAATCATAGAAATGGTCACATTCATAAATGCCACCTCCCCAAATACGTACCATATTCATATTCACTTCTGCCATTCCCTTCACTACCCATTCAAAAATTTTCGGATTCTCTCTACCTAAAAGCACTTCACAAGGTACATAAGAAGCTCCTTTACAAAATATCGGTTTATAATTCACTTCAATGCCAAAACTAGTACCTCTACCATCAGCATCATCCACTCGCTTGATAGCGGTAGTACGAATCCCCATTCTCGTTACTGATGAAGCGACCTCTTTCCCATCTTTCGCAATGATTACGGATACATCATATAAATGTGGGGTTCCAGCTCCATTTGGCCACCAAAGTTTAGGGTTCTTTACCACAAAATTTTCCTCTATCACATTCTCCCCTGCTTTTAATTCTTTAACCGACTCTTTTACTTTCTTTCCACCGAAATTAACTGATACAGTATAACTACCCACATTATCCACATTAGCAGTAATCTTTGTACCGATTTCTGCTTTCGTATAATTTCTTTCCAACGATTTAGTATAAGCATAAAGATTCTCCACACGCCCCTCGTCCCAACTCTCTAAAATAACCGGACGCCAAATTCCCACAGTAATAATGCGCGGAGTCAAATCCCATCCATATTGGTAACCGGGCTTACGTTGAAAGAAACGAATCTCATTATCACCAATTCCTCCATCCATTCCATGCTCGTTATACCCATGTAAACGCAGACCGAAATCCGATAATTGTTTGAGCCCACGTTGAGAAGGAGATTCAAAAGACACATGAAGTACATTGCCTTTAGGCTTAATAATATTCTTCACATCAGCAGTCCAAGTACGAAACATATTGTCCGTTATCAAAATCCGCTTACCATTAAGAGTAACAGTCGCATAACAATCCAATCCTTCAAATACCAACCGAGCATGGACCTTAGCCGCTGCCTCTGGAGCATCAAACACGGTACGATACTCCCAGTTCAATTTATCCACCCACTGAATTGACTTATAATTATCAGCATAATAAGGGTCCTTGATCTTTTTATTCTCCAACAAATCAGTTTGCACCACTCCAGGAACTTTGGCAGGCATCCACTCACCCAGATTTTCCTGACGAAATTCCCAACCTACATTTATCTTTTGTTTGGTAAATGCAACCGCGTTGCCCGATTCAAGAAGCGTAACAACACATATAAACAATATTACAAATTTTCTCATATCTCGTCCTACAACTACATTTACAGAATCTTCTTTACTTATATCATTCGCCATCTACCGAAAAGCAAACGTTGTAAAGTTCCACTTTTCTTTCCTAAAATACCAGCAACATTTATTCAAAAGCGTACAACTTTTTATTCAGCATACCCCTGCCTTACATATTTTACACATTCAATAGATAATGTTTTACTTTGAAGAAACCAAAGTAATAATAGAACGTGCAGGGATAATACTTGCTTTTCCCCCTTGCACACATTCCACCAATTTCAAATTTTCTCCTTCTTTATCGGAAGTCCGATATTGCAACCATCTATTTACAGATTTGACATCTTGTGATAGAATGAACTTTCGGTTTTGTTCTCCATAATTAATAATAACCACAACTTGAGTTCCATCCACATTCCTATACGCAGAACACATCAACCCTTTTGGATCTGTATCTCCTTCAGAAACCTGTTCGCTCTGCCCGTTATCAGTGGAAACAGATAAACGTATCGCTCCGGGACGTACAAACCGGCTATAATTGCCCAATGTCCACAATAATTTAGAATCCTCGAATCGACCATCCAGCAACGTTGCATCCGGATAAACACGAATCAATCCATCTTTATAATCTTTCTCTGCAATGGCACGCCACCATTGCCAACTCTGTGCTTTGGCATACACTATATCATGATGGATAATCCGAGCCACATACAAAGCCGTTTTCATAGAGCGATCGAATCCTTTACCTCTACCTATTTCTTCATCATTATGCATGATACAAACTTCCGTCTGCCAAAAATCCACATTATATTTATCCAAAGTATCACGTAATTGGCGACGATAATCACGCAATTTCTTTAAAGGAGTATTTGTCCAATAACTATGTCCTACCATCAAACGACGCACATTAGACATGTTCCCCAAATAGGTAGTAACACTATCCGGAGAAAAGAAAGACTGTATCTGATACCCCCTTTGCCAATCAGTCATGTGAGTGGCAAACATACAACGATAATCAGAAGATTCGTTGACCAAAAGTTGAGTGCTGATTCCACGCTTAACAAACTCATTCCCTACCAAACGTACCGCTTTAGCAATCTCACGATTTGTAGCTGGAGTCCCTTCCTGCTTTGGGCCTAGCCAATTCCAATGTCCATCCGGTTCATTGAAAAGGCAAAGATAATCGAATCGAATCCCATCTTTCTTTTCCACTCCTTCCACCACATTTGCTGCAAAATCAGCAAACTTCACATAACAATCAGACTTCAGATTAAGTGTGCCTCCACGCCCGGTATTAGTAGCCAATCCATTTTGAGTATAATATACAGGAGGAGAATTTAAGAAACCCAAAAACTGATTTACCCCTCTTTTCTTCGCCATCTGAAGAAAATTACGCTGCCCCTTCTGTTTATTCCAATTGTAAGTTCCATCGGCCTGTAAGAAACACTCCGTACGAGTCCACGGGGAACCTATCTGACTTGAGTCTCCTTGTTCAGTACTCCCTGCACCGATATTGAAACGCCAAAGAGACAGGCCGATACCTTTCGGACATCCTTGTACATCCATTTCCATACTAAACAGCCAATCTGCTATCTGTTCCCGCTTTTCCTTCGGCCACAAACCAACATACTGCGTGCTCCATGCATCCGAAGCACTAAAATGTTCCATTACCTGTTGAGGATTCTTGGTTTCTATTTTATAATGCACAGCAGTCTGCGCCCAAGTATTTATCACCCAAAAGACAGATACTATTATCAGTAAACTAATTTTCATGCTCTTCATATTTAACAATAAAACGAATGCCTGTCTGAAAGCTAATTCCGGCAGGCATTCAATGAAACAAGTTATAAACATTTATTTCTCTCCGGAAGAAACTAAAGTAACCATAGAACGGGCAGGAATACACACTATCTTCCCATTCTCTACTCTGCCAACCGGCTTCAAACTCTCGCCTTCACGGTCAGAAGTACGATATTGTTGCCACATTTCTCTAGAAACCACATCTTGATCTAAAAGAAACGTACGGTCTTGCTTACCATAATTCAAAACAACCAGCACCTTACTACCATCTGTATTTCGGAAAGAAGAACACATTAGCCCAGTCTGTTCCGTATCGCCCTCGTGTATCAGCCGACCATTTTTATCGAAAGCCGAAACAGCCAATCGGACAGCTCCCGGACGCACAAAACGGCTATAATTACCTATTGCCCAAAGTAATTTGGTATCGGCAATTTCTCCATCCAACAAAGTAGAATCAGGGAAAATACGCACCAATGCATTTCTATTTTTCTCACCAAATGTCCTCCACCACTGCCAACTCTTAGCATGAGCAAACACAATATCATGGTGAATGACACGAGCCACATACAATGCCGTCTTCATAGTAGAATCAAATCCCGGAATTCCCCCTATTTCCTTATCATTATGCATGATACAAAGTTCCGTTTGCCAAAAATCAACCTTATATTTATCTAATGTATCTCTTAATTGGCAACGAATGTCATGCAAACTCTTCAGAGGAGTATTGGTCCAATAACTATGCCCCACCATCAGACGTGGCACATTCGGAGTATCTCCCAAATAAGTCGCGGTACTGTCGGGAGAAAAAAATGTCTGTATCTGATGTCCCCTTTGCCAGTCGGTCATGTGATTATCGAACATACAACGGTAATCAGACGATTCACTAATCAGAATTTGAGTATCAATCTTTCGTTTTACAAACTCTTTGGATATGAGACGCACCGTTTTTGCAATTTCACGGTTAGTGGCAGGAGTCCCTTCTTGCTTGGGACCTAACCAATTCCAATGTCCATCCGGCTCATTAAACGGACAAATATAATTGAATTTGATTCCATCGTGTTTTTCCACACCTTCAATGATATCCGCCAAATAAGCAGCATACTTCACATAACAATCCGACTTCATGTTAAATGTGCCATCCCGACCTGTATTAGTAGCCAACCCATTCTGAGTGAAATTAACTGGCGGCGAATTTAAGAAAGCTAGAAATTTATTCACTCCACGCTCTTTGGCCAGTTTTATAAAGTTCCTCTGGCCCTTCATTTTATCCCAATTATATGTTCCATCAGCTTGTAAAAAACATTCAGCACGTGTCCATACAGAACCTATCTGACTTTCTTCTCCCTGTTCGGTACTTCCGGCCCCAACATAGAATCTCCAAAGAGGTAAACCTATTCCCTTCGGTTGCCCTTTTGAATCAGTTTCCATACTAAAAAGCCAATCCGCCATCTGATTTTGCTTTTCTTGTGGCCACAGACCTACGAATTGGGTACTCCAAGCATCCGAAGAACTAAAGTGCTCCATTATCTGCTGAGGTTTTCCAGTCTCAATTCTATAATGTACCGCTTGCCCATTCATGATGGGAGCAAGCAGTAAAAATATACCAACTAAGAGGTTTTTCATAACCTTACTTCTCTCTGTTATTTCAGTTCAAATGCAACTTTTCCTTTTATATCTTTGGAAGAAGTTCCAAGCAAAGCCTCAAATTTACCGGGTTCGGATACCCACGCGTGTTTCACATCATCAAAGAAACTCAAAGCCTCCTTATCTACAGTGATAGATACTATTTTCTCTTCACCCGGAGCCAATTCTACTTTCTGAAAGCCTTTCAGTTCTTTTACCGGACGAGGTAAAGATGACTTTTTATCACTGATATACAGCTGAATTACTTCCTTACCCGCACGATTTCCTATATTTTTAACACTGATAGAAAACGAAATACGATCACTTTCCGCCATCACTTTTTTATCTGCTGACGGTTTACCATAAGCAAATGTCGTATAACTCAACCCATGACCAAACGGGAACAAAGGTTCAATTTTTTCCTTGTCCGTCCAACGATAACCAACAAAAATATCCTCCTTATAGAATTCATTGATCGTGTCACCTTTATGTTTCGATTTTTCTAATTCCTCTTTATTACCTGGATATTCACCCAATGCATGAGCTCCTACATCTTCCAGCTTCACAGGAAATGTAAATGGTAGTTTTCCCGAAGGATTGACATCACCCATCAATACGGAAGCTAACGCATTTCCAGCTTCTGTTCCCAAGTACCATCCTTGCACAACAGCCGGTACCTCTTTTATCCAAGGCATAGAAACCGCATTACCGGAAATATTAACCACAACCAAATTACGATTAACTTTAGCCAGTTCACCAATTACCCGATTTTGCGCATACGGTAAATCCAATGAGCCTCGGTCGGAATCTTCACAATCCTGATGGTCGCTCTTATTGAGGCCGCCAACAAAAATCACATAGTCAGCATCCTTTGCTACTTTCAGTGCTTCGTTCAATAGTTCATCCTCCGAGCGAGTGTCATTCAAATCCTGCCCGGTCTTCACGCCATTGTACTTTCCGGTAGGATCGCCAACATAACCACGAACATACACCACTTTGGACTGTTTGCCTACCCGCGCTTTGATTCCATCTAAAGGAGATACCTCATATCGGGCTTTTAAAGAAGAACTTCCTCCACCTACCGTCATCATCTTAATGGCATTTTCTCCTACTACCACAATCTTATTAGCCCTCTTCAAATCAACAGGAAGTACTCCTCCCTCATTCTTCAGTAACACAATCCCTTCTTCCGCTATGTGACGACCAGCCTGTATATGCGCTTCCGAAACCAATGCACCAAAAGGTTTATTTTGGTTCATGGATGTACGGAACATCAGCCGAAGAATATTCCGAACTTTATCATCCAATTCTTTGATTCCTATCTTGCCTTCTTTAATGAGCTTAAGATATGGAAATGCCTGAAAATAATTATCATAAGCATTCTTTGATCCGGTAGACAATCCGTTTGTCCATGAACCAAATTCCAAATCCAATCCGTTACGAATCACCTGTTCTGTATTGTGGACACCTCCCCAATCGGAAACTACCACACCATCAAATCCCCATTCTTTACGAAGAATATCTTTTAACAGACGTTCATTCTGGCAGGCATGCATACCACGATAGAGATTGTAAGAACCCATAATAGCCCATGCGCCACCTTCCATAACAGCTGCTTTAAAAGCCGGCAGATAAATCTCATAAAGAGCACGGTCACTCAGATCTACATTTGTGGTGTGGCGTTTGAACTCCTGATTATTTAGAGCATAATGCTTCACACAAGCTGCCACTCCATTTTCTTGTACCCCTTTTATATAAGGAACTACCATTCGACCGGCAAGATAAGGATCTTCACCCATGTACTCGAAGTTACGTCCATTCAGAGGCGTACGATAAATATTTACGCCCGGTCCCAGCAACATATCTTTCTCACGATAGCGCGCTTCCTCGCCAATACTCTTGCCATAACGATAGGACATCTCCGGATTCCAAGTAGCAGCCAAACAAGTCAGTGCAGGAAAAGCAAAACAAGAATCGTTCGTCCATCCCGCCTGATCAAACTTATCCCAAAACACTTCGGGACGAATTCCGTGAGGTCCATCGGTAGTCCACATTTCCGGGATACCCAAACGAGGAACCCCCGCAGAGCTGAATTTAGACTGCGCATGGGTCAAAGCGACTTTTTCTTCTAATGTAAGCCTGCCCAACACATCCTCGATTCTATCTTCTATAGGCTTATTCGCATCCAGATAAACAGGAATCTGCGCAACTGCAGGCATTGCTACAATAAGGGACAAGCCCCAAAACATTCTTCTAAAATTCATCTTTAAAATTGGTATTAAATTTATAATGACACAGTGACAATCTCCGAATTTTTATATCCGATACGATTGGCACGTATTTTAACCACATCTCCTTGTTTTACCGGAATTTCACCTGTATAAAGCCTCCAATGCTTACTATCCCCATTCAATCCTATCCCATTTATCTGATAAGTGACAGACAATTTATCGGAAGCGTTCAAAACCTTCATTTTGTTATCTTTAACAATATATTGGGGCTCCTCCGCCTGTGGCTTATGTCCCTGAGGCCACGAACGATTGATGAAATATTGTTCATCATGAGTTTCCCATTCTTTATTATAAGGTTGTATCCATTCTTTTCTAAACGATTTTCTCATTTGCTTTAGTAAAGGCTGATAAGCAGGAATATCCGCCAAATTGTGAATCTGATGCGGATCCTCCACACAATCATACAATTCTTCTCTAGGTGCCGGAGCGTCAAACCACAACCGTTGCACAGCATTCAATTCTCCCTTCTGATACAACTCTACCATATTTTTCATCATGGGCATATTCAACCGATAAGCTACCGGTTTATAGTTTGATGTCTCATTCATATAATTATAAATGTATAGATAACGTTTATCCCTGATAGAAGCTCTTTTCTCAACATTCGCATCAAACCTGTCTGTTGCCCCAAACACAAATTTACGTTCTTTCCCTTTTTGACTACCATACATCGCACGACCATGCATATAAGAAGGAATCTTAATATTCGCCAACGACAAGATAGTTGCAGGCACATCTACAAACATATTCATCTCTTCATTTGTCGTCCCTTTCCCTCGCCTGTCTGGAAATCGTATCATAAACGGCACCCTCGTACCCGAATCTTTCAGTTCCCGCTTACCACGCGGAATAGGGCCTCCATTATCCGAATAAAAGATTACAATAGTATTGTCTGCCCTGTCTGAAGCCTCTAGCTCCGCCAATAATCTTTGAAAATCATCATCCATTCGTTTGATATTGGAATACATTACTGCCATATCATGACGTACTACAGCATTATCCGGATAATAAGGCGGCAACTTCACATCTTCTGGTTTCACGAACAACTCATTCTTCCCCTGTTCCCAAATTTGAGATTCATGTGTAATATTCAGATTAAAGATGGAAAGAAAAGGCATATCTTTCGGAGCATGCCTCCAATGCGCCTGATTCCCCTGCTCATCCCAAGCAGAAACAGGTACTCCAAACTGATAATCAGTCTTAGCATTATTGGTAGTATAATAACCTTGTTCACGCATCAATTCCGAAAAACACTTTACTCCATCCGGAGGTACCACACCATAACCTTTAATAAAGTTGCTGACACGCATATAGTTTGCTCCATCTGTCGAAGAATGCCTCCCCGTAATCAATGAGTAACGACTAGGAGAAGATACCCCCACACACGTAAACATATACTCATGCCGAATCGCGTCTTGCGAGAAATTATCCAAATGAGGACTGACTGCCACCGAATCACCATAACATCCCAAATAAGGACTGATATCCTCACAAACAATCACCAGAAAATTATATTTATCTGTATCTTGCTTATTATCAGCGGCTATTACAGAAGTTGAAGCCATCAACATTGCAGAAGAAAACAGGAAGCGGGTGTTAATACCCACCAGCCTGTTATTATCCCAAAAGTTCTTTCTTACCATATATTTCATCATCATTCAGAGTATTTAATCATATATTTACGAGTCAATTCCCGGCGTTCTTCTAAAGGCATATCATCTTTATATTCCTTCTGAAGTGCATACAACTCCTTTTTCAACATTTCGATGAGTTCTTGACACTTCGGTTCATTATATAGGTTCCGAAGCTCATTGGGATCATTTTGCAGATCGAACAATTCCCACGCGTCAATATCAAAATAATAATGAATCAACTTATAGCGCTCAGTACGAATACCATAATGCGGTTGTACATTATGCCATTTAGGGTATTCAAAATATTGATAATACATAGACTTACGCCATGTTTTTTCAGCTTTCTTGTCTTGTTCCAACAATGATTTCAAGCTTTTCCCCTGAATATCTTCAGGTATCTCAATACCTGCATATTCTAATAATGTGGGCGCAATATCTATGTTCAAGGAAATCGCCTTCACACTCGTTCCACTTCTGATACCATTAGGATATCTTACCAAACATGGCATCTGAAGAGATTCCTCATACATCCAACGTTTGTCATACCATCCATGTTCTCCCAAATAAAACCCTTGATCCCCCATATAAATCACAATAGTATTCTTGTCCAAGCCATTATCTTTTAAATAATCAAGCACACGTCCTACATTATCGTCCACAGAACGGATGCAACGGAGATAATCTTTGATGTAGGTTTGGAACTTCCATTTCTTCAATTTTTCTCCCTTCAACTTGGGGTCAGGTGTCCAAGTCTGGTCTTCGCCCGCTCCACCCCAATTAAGCCATTTTTTTAATTCTTCTCCTTTCATTCCGGCAGGAGGAGTCTGTTTCAAATCCTCACGAGACATATGCTTAGCAATCATTGCCATTGAGCGTCCAGCAGTCAATTCCCGAGTAGCATAATCATCATCAAACGTCTCCGGATACGGAAATTCCACTCCATCGAATAAGTGAGTGTAAATAGAATCCGGCTCCCACGGGCGATGGGGAGCTTTGAAATGCAACATCAGACAGAACGGTTTATTCTTGTCACGGTCTTTATCCAACCAATTCAAAGCTGCCGTTGTTTCTAGATTTGTAGCATATCCAAGCTCTTTTACCTTTCTGCCATTCTCATTGTAAACAGGATTCCAATAGACACCCTGTTGTCCGGCGGCAGCATGGATTTTATAATAATCAAATCCTTTCGGCTCGGAAAACAAATGCCATTTACCAAACAGTGCAGTAGCATATCCATTACGCTGCAATATTTTAGGTGTAGTTTCTTGTGTATTATCAAACACAATCCCCCCTTCGTTCTGATAAAATCCATTGGTTGTGCTATATTTTCCCGTAATCAAACACGCTCTACTAGGTCCTGATATGGAGTTTGTGCAAAGCATATTTCGGAAAATTGCTCCTTCATTGGCAATCCTATCCATATTGGGAGTAGGAGCCAGCTCTGCATTAATTCCACCATAAGCACTGATAGCCGTACGAGCATGGTCGTCAGAAAGAATAAATATAATGTTAGGTCTTTCCTTGGGAGCATTCTGTGCCAACAGAGGTAATACCAACGCAGAACATCCCAAAAGAGAATAGAATTTAGTATCCAATATCATCTTTTCGTTCTTTTTACTTTGCAATAATAAATTTCTGAACTTCATTTTTTCTGGGCTTTATGCCGCGATTCTGCGCTTCTTTAATCACCCGCTTCCGCTCATTATTCAGATACTTTAACTGATGATTATTGTTCTGTACCAACGAGGCTGGAACCTCTCCAAAATTATCCGCATATTTTTTTAACTTGGCAAGCATTTCTTTTGCTTTTTGAGGATATTTGTAATACAAATTAGTAGTCTCACCAATGTCCTCACGTAAATTAACAAGTACAGTATCACGCGCTTCGGTAGAAGGACGCCAGAAGTTTCCTTCAATAGCCGGAATAGGTAACTCTATTTTCCAATCACCGGAACGATATGCTGTAACATTCTTATTGTTTTTGAAGTAAGCATAATCTTGATTGGCTCTTTTACCCGTACCCATCAATACTTTGGAAATATCATAACCGTCCAAACAAACTCCTTCCGGCAATTTTCCACCACAAAACTCTGCGATAGTAGGAAACCAATCAAGCATACAAGCCACAGATGTGTTTTTACCTTTTGTAAAGTGATCTTTCCAATAAGCAATACACGGTACCCTAACGCCACCTTCATAATCGGTACTTTTACCTTCACGAAGTGGTAATGCCGTACCACCCAAAGGACCTTCCTGGAGCCAAGGGCCATTGTCACTGGCAAAGACAATAATAGTATTCTTATCCAGATTCAACTCTTCCAACGTGCGTACTATTTCTCCTACACTCCAGTCTAATTCTAATAACGCATCCCCATAAATACCTGCACCGGACTTTCCACGAAATCGGTCAGACACGTGTATAGGCACATGCATCATATTATGAGCCATATACAAAAAGAACGGACGACCGGCATTCCGACGAATAAAGCCCGTAGCTTCTTTGGTATATGTCTGTATCATCAGATTCTGATCGATATGGAACTGTTCCACCTCATTGCCCCGCATATATACCTGCGCTGTCATATCATTACTATACGGAATACCAAAATATTCATCAAATCCTTGTTGCAAAGGAAGAAAACGTTCGCGATGTCCCAAATGCCATTTGCCCACAATAGAAGTTTTATATCCCTGTTCACGCAACATCTCGGCAATAGTCACCTCACTCTGAGGCATTCCAGTATAACTTTCCGGGAAGAAAACTCCTTGAATACCCATGCGTGCCGGATAACGACCGGTCAATAATCCCGCACGAGACGGACTTGAAATAGGAGAAGCTGAATAGAAATCAGTAAACTGTACTCCATTTTCAGCCAAATTATCAAGATTCTTAGTTTTCCAACGTGTCTCACCATAACAACTTAAGTCGGCATACCCCATATCATCTGCATAGATGATAACCACATTCGGTTTTCCATTTCGTTCAGCAACAACTTCAGCGTTAGCAGCAGTTGCAGCGACAGTGGAAGCAAGCGCCATTCCCACAAAGGGAATGGCTGAATTCATATAACTATTCTTCATATTCAAACGCATTATCAGCATTATCTAATAATATCTATTATAGATTTGAAATCACCACTCTTCAAAACGGAGTTCTTTCTCTGCTTCCTGACGTGGGGTCAATGTCTCATTAACTATAATTGATTCACCCGAACGTTCAAAACTATATTTCAGGTTGAATGTCATAGTCTCCTTATTATAGGTAGAGCCTAAGTCTGTAACAGCCGCTCCCCCATCAACTTGTCCAACATATACGGAAGAACGATCTTCGCTCAGTATCACTTTCAACTTATTGGCAGCTCCGGTAGTCGCGTTTCCAAGTGCATCTATCTGTAATTCAGTAGCTGACAAGGTCTTCATCCAACGAGGTACACCTTTCGTTATCTCATAACTAGTTTCTTTCTCTGTAACACTATTCTTTTCCACTCCTGTACCATAATAAGCACAATGTTCGGGAAGAATGTATTTCACAGCAATAATGGTATACGCTTTCGATGGTGTATACGCATTGCCATAAAGAATGGAATCTGCTGATGTTTCATATAATCTTAGAGGAATGGCATACTTTTTACTCACTGCCAACGGATCGTTCAAAAAGGCCTCCTTATTCAGTGTGATGGTCATATCCCCCAAGAAGGTACCAGCCTGGATGTAAAGTGTACTATCTCCTTCACTTTTCAAATCCATGGAATAAAAGGATTTTGGAAGCATTGTAAATTGATCTGCACCATCTATTTTTTTTAATAGACTCGGATCAACTGAAAACTTCACCCATTCACCGCTATTTTCACGTTTTCCACCCAATACAGCACCAAACTTAAACTTCATTTCCTCTTTCGCTACAATGGTACGTAAAGGTTTCTGGGTTCCAAAGTAAACCGCAGAATAATCATAATCTGTCGTCGGATCTTCATACTTCTCACATGAAGTGAGAGCTATTATACTACCCATATAAATGGCTATTAACCGTAGCATATTTTTCATAATGCATTCATTTCTTTAAATTAATATATTCTTATCGTCGGTACACTTATCACTTGCTCCATCCTCTATTGTCTTTCATCAAAGGATTCTTCACAAGTTCATCATAAGGTAATGGAGCATAATAATACTTACTATTAGTATTACGATTACCCAAACGTTCCCTATTTTCCACTTCCATTTCTGTATCATATACCTTAGTACCATCCGTATTCACACATTTCACACCACGCACTGATTCGTCCAACGGAAGCAACCATCTACGCATATCGAAATAACGTTGGTTCTCAAAAGCAAATTCAATACGACGCTCATTCTGGATCAATTTGCGAAAAGAGTCTTTATCTGTAGCCACTTCATCCAAATATCCGTCAGCTGTTTTCACATTCAATTCCGCCGCTTTACGCACAGTCCACATAATGCCATAGGCTGTATACGTAGGATGATCAGGAAGAACTCCTTTGGGCCCTACTGCCTCGTTCAATGCCTCTGCACAATTATGATAGATTTCCGCACGGCGTATAATAGCATGCATATGATTATCGTTTTGCGAATTCTCCACACTCAGCATTTTTGCTTTCGTTGAAAGCCATTTGCGCAAATAATAACCAGTACGTGAATTACGATAATCAAATCCTTCAGCATCCTGAGCAGGACGCCCCGTCACACCATCTACATAAATATCCAAAGGTACATTCTCTTTACCAAAGACACGCCCATCATAATAAATATTCCAGTCCAAACGTGGATCACGCAGCTCATAAGGTTGAGCATCATTATATACCGTTTCTACGTGATCAATAGGATAACCATTGATGTCATAGAATGCGTCCACAAGATTTTGTGAGGGCTGAGTGTGAGCATTTCCTCTGAATCTTGGTGGGAAGTTACTTCTTTCCAATGACTGATTATTATGAAATTTACAAAAAAGGAACTCATCCGGAGTCTTGTTTTGATTAAATTTATCCTCTTTCAAAGGAACATAAGAACCGATAAGTGGTTTACCATCAGCTTCCATTGTTGCATCCAATGCTTCACAAGAAATCCGTGCCGCACGTTCCCATCTTTCCTCTGCTTCTTCATCCGAGATAGCATAACTACCTTGCGGACGGTAAGCAGGAGAAGCCGCATACAAAGTGACACGTGATTTCAATGCCCATACAGTACGGCGATCAATCGCACCAATATTAACTTCACTATATATACCATCGTTTCCACTACCTAGCTTTTCCGGAAGACAGGTCAACGCTGTCTCGCAATCTTTCAATATTTGCTGTACACACTCCTCATATGTATTGCGCTGATACTCTAATCCTTGTTCTGGTGAACGAAGCGTTTCCGTCACTATATAATACCCCAATGCCTCACCATCCTCCGAAAGTCCACCATACACACGAAGCAATTCACTTCCCCACCAAGCACGAAGAAAATGGGCTACTCCCTTCAAACGTTTCTTAAACTCCTGGTTCACATCTTCACTAGCCAAACGATAAATAATATCATCAGCCAGTCCGTTTTCCAAAAAAAGATTTATGTTATAGAACTGAGTGTAAGCCTTATTCCATATATCCAAAGGATAGGAAGAATTTGAAAATCCTCCCTGTCCTAATTTATACATACTCGACGATAAGTCACCGCACACTGCATTGTCTGTAGCCACATCTAAAAATGCTCCCGAATATTCAGAATCCCACTGTTTGGGAATCATATCATATGCTTGTAACAAAATACCTTTCGCCTTATTTGGATTTTTCCAAGTAAATTCATCACCATATCCACCATCTATCTTGGGCTCAAGAATATCCTCACATGAGAACAAACCGAAAGCACAAAACAAAGCTGTATACAAATATTTCTTTTTCATATTTCAGACATTAAAAAGTTAATGAAAAGCCTCCCACAACACTCATCAATACAGGGAAATTTGTCAAACCAGCTCCCATTACCTCAGGGTCAAGATCTTTAATCTTGGAAACTGTTAACAGATTAGTTCCTCTGGCATAAAGTTTCAGCTTCTGTATGGCAGGTATATTGGTAAATGTATAACTCAATTCAACATTTTTCAGACGAAAGAACCCAGCATTTTCCATCCAGAAATCAGAATCACGATAATTGTTTTCACCCCCAGTAGTCGTCAAACGAGGCATGGTTCCATTTGGATTGTATTCCGGATGATAACGGTCAAGCATTTTCACTGAATATTTTCCCTCATCATGCCCCCAGTAATAGCGATTATTCAGCAATTTATCCATACCTAGTTGTGCCGTTCCCAACACATAAAGTCCCCATCCCTTATATTTTAAATTCAAGTCTATTCCTAAGAAGGTACGTGGGAACGTATTACCTATAACCTTACGATCTGTCTCGTCAATCACATTGTCACCGTTTAAGTCAACATAAGCTATATCACCATTATGATACGCACCAAACAATTGCTCTGGATGTCCTTCAAGCGATACATCCTTACCAAAAAGACCTTCCGAAACATATCCTAAAATAATATCAGACGAGCGACCTATTCGATTTAGATAGTCATATGGTTGATTCAACACATTATCACTTTTCATTTTATTTTTCGTCCAAGTCACATTACCTCCAACTTCGTATTGTAACTGTCCTATACGGTCACTCCAACGGAGATCAACCTCCACTCCTTGATTGGACATTTTCCCACCATTCTCGTATGCGATATATCCACCGTAAATACTTGAATAGGAAGATCCCATTTTTAAGATAATATCTTTACGAAGCTCATTGAAATAATTCACCTCAAAACTCAGACGCTTATTCAAGGTCATACCTTCAATACCAACGTTCACTTCTTGCGACTTTTCCCATTTCAATTTATCATTACCAACAATAGCCCAATTAGTAGATCCCGCCGATGTTTTATTTTCTTGACCAAAAGCCACATCATTACCGTTATAATAACGATTAGCATATAAAAAGTAAGGAGTATTGGCATCATACCCTAACACTCCGGCACTAACTTTTAATTTCAGAAAATCAAACGGTGCCTCTTTCATAAAGACTTCATTAGAGATAATCCATCCCAATCCCAAAGCCCCAGATAGAAAATAACGATTATGCTTCTTAAAGCGATTACTACCAGTATATGACAATGTCCCATTTGCAACGTATTTGTCATTATACACGTAACTTGTATTCAGCAAATAATTAGTATTCTGAATATTTTGAGAAGTACCTTTCCGTTCTATTTGCAAATAATTGTATCCAAACGTCGCATTCAATTGCCCTAGCCCTATTACACGATCATAACCGATATTTGCTTCCCAACTCATGGCACGACGGGTGGAAGTACTAGTCAAACTAAGATTATCATTGATATTTTCTTTCTTTTCTTTTTCAAACACCACATATTCCTCACCATTTTCATTCATCAACCATTTACGTGAATAAGTGGCAGCAGCATTATTCAATACCTCATTTCCAACAAAGTAACTATCCAACGAAACACGGGCATTTGCTCTTAATCCGGGCAAAATACTACTCAGATTAAAATTCAATCCAAAATCCATAGTTCCGTTTACTTCTTGTTCACTTGTCTTTCCACCATACATTAAAGAGCCATATAAATTGTCAGAAACAGCAGTACTAGCCCCCAAAGCTGGAATACCAGTACTAGTCAATGGAAAATATTCTGTTGAAAGAATTAGTGGATATTCATTAGGACGATGACTACTTAATTTATCAAACATTACATCACTCGTTACAGCCCCTCTTTTCAATCCTAACAACTGGAAAGAGATACTCCCGTAAGCGGAGATCATCTTGGAAATCTGCACATTCACATTACCCCGCAAATTAAATGCACTTCGATTGTAGTTTTTACCTATTTTCTGCAGACCAGTCGTACCATTATACCCTGCATATACCAAGTACTGTGTACGTTCATTACCTCCTGAAAACTCTGCATTCGCTTTTGCATAAGTACTCGTGTTCTTCAAGAAATAATCATAATAATCTACATTAGGATAACGTAAATCATTAGGTCCAGTCGAATTTAAGTATCCATCATAATCCCTAGTATAAATAGGAGCCAATCCATCGTTCATACGAGCTTCATCATACAACTTTACATAATTGTAAGAATCCAAATATTCTGGCATACGAGTAGGTAATCCCACTCCATAATCTGCTGATATATGCATATTTCTTTTATACGACTCTCCTCTCTTAGTATTGATCACAATTACTCCATTCGCAGCACGTGCACCATAAAGTACTTTAGCACTAGCGTCTTTCAATACGTACATGGAAGCAATTTCTTCTTCCTGAATAAAATCCATTGAACGCTCCATACCATCCACAATAATAAGCGGATCCGTATTTCCATTCGTTCCATTACCACGAATAGTCAAACTAGAAGGATTCTTACCAAGTCCTCCAAGTGTGGCTTGCGACAATAACCCGGAGGCCTGTCCCTGCAATGTATTTGACAAAAGCATATCAGGATACGAATTCATTTTCTGCGGTTTTAGTTCAGATATCGCACTCACAGAATGGCGTTTAGAAAATTTAACCCAATTACTAATGTGAACCCGATCTTTCTTTCCATCCAACAGACGAGCACGCACAATCACAATCTCCCCGACTTTATTCACGTCATCCGAGATTATTTCTTTACTTTCATATCCTTCAGCCTCTATCAAGATAATACTATTTTTCTTAGCTTTCATAGCAAATGTACCATCTGCAGAAGTCCGTACTACAAAAGCACCTTCATTAGAAGTCACCGTAGCACCTGCCACTACCTCTCCATCCTGATTTACGACCATAGCTTTTATCGCCATGTTCGCAGCCTTTTTCTTTCTCTGTCCATATCCATTTTGTGGTATCACTAATAATACCAACAAAAATGATAAGAACGTTACTTTTATAGTTAAGTATGTTTTCATATTACATTTTTTTTTAATTACCAACCAGGGTTCTGCTGAACATTTTCCAACATCTCTATGTGATTTTTCGCAATAGGATACCAATAGTTTCTATGCTTAAATTCACGAACTTCTTCTTTTATATCCTTTTTAGAAAAAATCAGTTTTTTATTCAGCACATTACTCTGTCCTGGACTTTTATCTTCAACTTCAACCCCTTTAATTGGATAAAGTCCACTAAATAAATCTTCAGCAATCATCCAACGACGAATGTCCCACCAACGTTGATTTTCAAACATCAGTTCAACAGCTCTTTCATTTCTAATCCTACCTCTGAATTTTTCTTTATTATCAGTAAAATCGCCTAGTACTTCAGGCATATCTACACGGGCTCTAACTGCATTAATCGCCTCTACGGCAGTCATACCATATTCCTCTGGATCTTCATTCGGACCATATGCTTCATTCATTGCTTCGGCGTAGTCTAAATAAATCTGGGTTGTGCGAATAAAGACACATCCATATTTATTATTACTCCATTTCTTTTCAAACCCATTTGCACTTGACCACCAGAATTTTTTGCACATATACCCAGTAGGTACGCTACGGTCATAATTACTTTGATAGTCTTTTCCTCCCTTCCATGTTTCCAAATATAACGGTTTCGGATTTTTAGCTGCTCCATCAGTTCCATAGCTATCTCCCGGATATATTATAGTTTTATAAAAACGAGGATCACGATTTTTATAAATATTATTATTAGCCCACGAACAATACTCCTCTATACGGCTATCGCCAAAAGGATAAGCCTTCCCATCAACAGGATTTATAACTTCATACATATCAACTAAATTTTGTGATGGTGATGTTATTGCCCCTCCTTCACTTACTCCATTCTTTTGACTAAATCTTATATTCATAAAACGATATAAATCTTTTGTACGATCACTATCTGATATTTTATACCATAAAGCTTCATCACAAATATTCTTACCATTATAATAGAATATATTATTATAATTTTTTGCAGTCGTCTGCATCATTTTCTTAGAAGGTATATTATTTTCAATATACTTCAAAACACTATTGGCATATTCTGCCGCCTTTTTAGCCCATTCTATATCATAACCATTATCCTCCAATGTATTAATATCATTTTTCATTAAAGGACTTGCAGCATATAATGCAGCCATTTCTTTCATGGCCATAGCCGCTATTATAGTAGGTCTACCAGTTTCGTATTCCGGCCATTCATCCGGAAGTAAACCAATTGCTCTATCCAAGTCTTCAATCAACCGACTGGTTGCAGCTTGATATGAAATTCTAGAAAGGTCCATATCATCGGATGGTTGGAAAACTCTATCCATATAAGCCATTCCTCCCCAACGCTTTATAATTTCAAAATGATATAAAGCTCTAAAAAAATATGCCTGGCCTAACAATTGCTTTTTTTCTTCATCAGTCAAGTTCGATAAATCCGGTACTTTTTCTAATATACGGTTAGTAATACGAATACAATAATAAGCATTTGAAATTGGAAGGCCTTTCACATTCCCCCGCTCACTAGTACCATATCCAACTTCCGGTGCTGCTTCCTGGCCTAACCATGTACCTTTGTTTATCACAGAACGAACTTTACTAGTCTGATAAGTAGAAGCCGCTTCATCAGAAAATGCAGCAGAATAGACTTCTCCCATATTCCCCATTTCGAATACTGTATAGTCTGGCAACGCTTTAATACAATTATCCAAATATCCTCTCACCGAAGTGAAACTATCAAACACTTCATCTTCCACTATCCCCATATCAGGAGATTTATCCAAGAAATCTTCGCAAGACATCAAAGACAGTGACAAGATAAATAAAAATAATCTTATATATTTCATAGTCAATATCATTTATAAATTTACTCTAAAACCAACATTATATCGCCTAACCATAGGATATACCCCCGCACTACTTGATTCTGGGTCCATCTGTTTAGGTAATTTCGTTATTGTAAAAAGATTATTACCACTAACATACAACTGTACTCTTTGGCACCCAATAGCTTTTATCCACTCCACAGGAAGTGCATATGAAAACTCTAAACTCTTTAAACGTAAATAACCATAATCCCGACGAGTATATGTGTTTGCTCTACGATTATAACCTGAAATCTGACTTTCAAAATGCAAAATAGGTCTATTCACTCCTGTCATTCCAGGTTTCCAAGTATTATTCACTTCTTTAGTAGCCAAATAAATTCCTTCATTCGCATTTAGCAAATCCCAAAATCCTAATTGGGGAATATTAGCATTCATACCTGTTGCACCATAAAAAACTATATTCAAATCAAAGTTTTTATAACTTCCTCCTAGAGTAATTCCAAAAGTTTTAGTAGGATATTGCACTTTATCAATAGGCATTTGATCCTTTGAATCTATCACACCATCCGCATTATAATCAATATACATAAAATCTCCTGCTGTAGCCAAATGCTGAATAGCCGAAGTTTCAGGAGTAGCATAGTTAAACACATCATCTAAAGACTGATAGTTTCCCCATACATGATAGCAACTCTGCCACCCAATCGGTTTTCCTGCATTCTTTTGGTACTCTGGCTTATTTCTAGGATCATCACGAAATACGATTCTATTCTGGCTCAAAGACATAAAACCTTTTATCCGATAATTAAAGTTCTCTCCTATTTTATCATGCCAATCTAACTCCAGCTCCATTCCGCGATTTTTAGTTTGACCAATATTTTGACTTGGAATTCCAACTCCAAACCAAATAGGAACTGTATTTCGCTGCATTAAAATATCTTTTCTCTTTTCTTTAAATAAGTCTAAAGTGACACTTAATTTATCAAATAAGGACATTTCAAAACCCAAGTTCTGTTTTTCTGCCTTTTCCCAAGTTGCCTCAGGATCTGCAACTGCTCCTTCTTTATACAAAGGACCATAATTATTTTTTTGTTTATATCCTAATGATATATTCCCTCCTGTGTTATAAGTTTGAATGTAATTAAAACGAGCTGCACCTCTATCGCTACCCACAATACCATAAGAATATCTCACTTTTAAATTCGTTAATATATGTCCAATAGTATTCTTGATAAAAGGCTCTTCTGAAACCCTCCACCCTATAGAATAGGATGGGAAAAAGCCAAAGCGCTTACCGGGTGCAAACTTTTCAGATCCAGTATAAGCTGCATTCACTTCTGCTAAATAACGCCCAGACCAAGCATAGGTAGCACGTCCTACCCAAGCTTCTTCATAAGCCGGAAATTTCAAACTAGAGGTATTATTCCCATTTAGTCCTTCTATTTTCTGACGATTCATCAAAGCTAAAAGTGTCACATCATGATCTCCAAACTTACGTGCATAATTAAGGGCTAATTCATAATACAACTTTTTCCCATATCCTCCATCCATCATATTATCATAAGCTGCATCAGGAGGAAGATTATCTTGAGTTTCTAAATCTGGGAAACGTTCTTCTTTAATTAAAGGATAATCAATGGTTCCATCCTCATTTACAATTGGATTTGCATAATCATATTCTCTATAATATCTTACAGCAGCATTAGTTCCCATATTAGGACCTTCTATCTTCTGAATCTTTGAATTTGTATTCGAATAAGTGGTATAAGAAAGTTTTGCATTAAAAGCAAGTCCTTTTGTTATAAAATCCAATTTTTGATCAAGATTCACATCGAAGAAACCTTGATAGTATTTATACATACGTTGTCCCGTATCATTTAAGAGCTGATAAACATTCTGATTTCCTGGTCCACCGTTTGCCACCCCATAATATCCATCCGAATATTTAATGGGATATTTATTTCTACTAAAACGATACATAGACTCAAAAAATTTGGCTTGTCCAAAGCCATCCTCACCATTACCGTCTACACGATATCCAGGTTGATTTCTATAACCATATTTTCCTGCTAATTTTACGCCGATTGTCGTCGTTTTAGTCACATTAAAATCAAAGTTTGTTCTCCAATTATAACGTTTGTACCTAAATGCAGGATCAAATAAATCATTCTTTTTTGTATCATAAATATCCCCATCGTTCAGATATCCCAAAGAAACAAAATAGCGAACAAAATCCGTTCCACCTGTCACGTTGATATTATAATTTTGTGAATAGCCTATATTTTTAGTTACTGTATCCCACCAATCTACTTCAGGAAAATAATCATTATACGGTCCATAGTTACCTGTAGCATAAGCATTACGCCAAGCTTCAATTGTTGTTTCTGGTATTAGTTTTTCCCATCTATTATCATTTATCAAAGAGGTATTTTGTGCATTTAACGTTGTCACATAATCTGCAAATTCAGGTTTAACTGTAGGCTGCTTAAAACCAAAATTAGCAGTAAAATTAATTCTCGGTCTCTCATTTTTACCACGTTTCGTAGTAATTAAAATTACACCATTAGCTCCTTTAACACCATACACTGCTGTTGCTGAAGCATCTTTTAGTGTAGACACTGTTTCTATTTCATTTGGATCTACATCATTAAAATCTCTTTCTATGCCATCAACCAATATCAAGGGTTCAGTACTATTCCAAGACGACTTACCACGAATAAAAATACTCCCTGCATCTGCTCCAGGTTTACCATTATCCATCACAGCAACAACCCCTGGCAACATACCTTGAATAGCTTGAGTAACATTTGTCACACCACCAACTTTAATCAACTCTTTTCCTGATGCTTGAGAGATAGCTGCCACCGTTGAAGCCTTTTTCTGAACCCCATATCCAACCACTACAACCTCTTCCAATTCTTGTTTGGATTCTTCCAAAGTAATCTTCATTTTTACAGAAGTGTTTTTTACTTTCACTTCTTTCATGACATATCCAACATAAGACAGTTGCAAAACATCACCATCAGACAGTTTTATAGAAAAAGCGCCATCAATATTTGTAACAGTTCCAACATTAGGACTATTTTTAAGTTTCACGGTAACTCCAACCAAAGGCTCTGAAGTTACCTCATCAACAACAGTTCCCGTAAAGGTTTTCTGTTGCGTCCATCCTATCTGCGAGAAACATAGCAGAATAAAGAATAGATAAAATTTAGCATCACATTTCTTTAATATCATACGTAAACATTTAAGGTATTAATTCATCATAATTAAAATATAAGTAGGAAAGCTAATAGTATTGGCGATCGAATACACCATATTACAGAATTCAGTTTGTCATTCATAGCGTTTTCATTTAAAAGATTAATAAAATTATTGTAGATTATTCCATCCTAAAATGGATACCACAAAATTACAACCTCCCAAAGAAACGATAGTCTCATTTTTATTCAACGAAACACCACTTTTTATTCAATGTACACCACCCCATTTTATCTATTTTTCCTATACCTTATTATATAAGAAAACACAAATAATAAATATAGAAAATACAGCCGAAATATATAAAATGAATAAAACACTCTAGCAAAGCAGCTCCTCTAAAATCTCTTCCTTTTTCTTGCAAAACACAAACTTTTTACAGAACTTTGCGAATAAAGGATTATAATATAAGATAAACCTCACTTTAACTTTATTGATGATAAAATATGAAAAATATCCTAATACTAACCATACTCATAATCTGCAATCCCGTATGTGCTTTTAACAGATACCTAGAAAAGCAAGAGTTCATGTCTCTTGATGCAACAAACGGATTAATTTCCAATGAGGTGACTTGTATCTTTCAAGACTCAAAAGGATTCATATGGCTAGGCACAAAAAATGGACTCAGCAAATATGACGGTTATCAATGTCTAAATTACAAATCCAATTACTTGAATCCACACTTCTTATCCAACAACTATATAACTTGTATAACAGAAGACAAAGAAAACCGTTTATGGGTAGGAACTAAAAACGGACTTAACATTATCGATTTGCCAACCAATACTACTATAGAATTAGAAGACAGTACATTGAAATCTACCAACATCAATGATATAGTTATAAGTAAAGATAGCACAATCTTCATCGCCTGCGAAGAGGAAATATTTACTTATTCCAATCAAACCTTAATGCACATAGAATTAAAAAGAAGAGGAAAGGACGTAGCTGAGAGTTACATCAATTCATTATTTATTGATTCAAACGAATATTTATGGATTTCCTCATGGAATAATGGATATTTTGTATATGATATAAAAAATCATATTTTTAAAGATTACCACTATTTAGCCGAACAAACGACTATGTGCACTTCTTTTTTTGAAGATCGAGACAACAATATCTGGATATCCACCTGGGACAAACATGGAGTATTTAAAATTACTAATCCACACCAACCAGAAAAATGCAAAACGGAACAATTTATCCCTTTATCAAGAGGAAAAGGTTTTAATCCACCTACCGTATTTGCTATCAATCAAGATAATAACGAAGGATATATATGGCTAGCCACCTCTAACGGATTACAACTCATTAATCAAGAAGGAACAATCGAAGTATACAACAAGAGTAACACCAATGAAATTTTAGTCAATGAAATAGTCTCATTATACAAAGATCGTTCTGGAATAATATGGTTCTCCATGTTAGGAGCAGGGGTTAATTCCATAAGTTTTAAAAGAAACCAGTTTACCCATTTCTATCTAAATGATTTATTAGATCAGGAATATCAAATTTCCTCTGTCATGAGTATATATGAAGATGGAAACAACAATATATGGTTAGGATTAAGAGGATTCGGACTGGGAATATACAATAAGACCACTAATAAAATTGTATTAAGCAAAAATCATCCTCAATTAAAATTAATGCCCAAGATCAACGCTGTTCTTTCCTTCTATTCACCACATAATAAAGAGAACTTACTATTTATAGGTTGTAGATATGAAGGACTTTTTCTTATAGTCTTTGACAGTAGTCATCAAATAGTTCAAGAAATAAAGAAAATATCACTTAAAAATTTGGATTCGTACGCCAACTTGGGAATTATATCAATAAAAGAAGATTCTAAAGGGCATATTTGGGTAGCAACCACTGAAGGTATTGCAAAATTAGTAGAAAAAACACCCAATAATTATATAACTGCTGACATTATCAACTTCAATAAAGTATCTAATAAAAGGGAACAAATCAATTGTCTGTTGGTAGATAATCAAGATAATGTATGGGTCGGAAGTGATAAAGGATTATATAAAAACTGCCACAAACAAGTAGAACTTTATTCTTATCAACATAAAAATCTCAACAGTGACGATATCATCACAATCCATCAAGACAAAAAAGAAAGAATATGGGTGGGAACCAATGGTGGAGGATTATCCAAATATAACCCTAAAACCAACCAATTTGATGCTATTGAAAATATAGAATTATTACCCAATGACGTAATTTACAGCATCGAAGAAGATAAAGAGAACAATATATGGCTATCCACAGGTAATGGTTTAGTATGTTATAATGAAAGTTTACCCACTGGACAGAGAATAAAAACATTCTCATCTTATGACGGATTAAATATTTATACATTCAACCCAAATTCTTCCTTCAAGAACAATAATGATGAACTTTTATTCGGAGGGAGCAACGGATTTATCTCATTCAGCACTCCACAATTATCAGATGAGAAACTGAGTATACCTCCTATAATCACAAACATACGTTTGAATAATCCACTTCTTAACATACAGGAAAACGAGAACTGGAGACATTTCTTATCTGTATTGCCCCCCTATTCAACCAGTATCTCTTTGCCGTACAAAGAGAAAAACCTAACAATCGAATTTTCCACATTAGCATACGACCAACCTAAAGCCATAAAATACGCATATAAATTGGAAGGAGTAGATAAAGATTGGATCTACGTAGACGCTAAAAAACGTTTTGCCAACTATAGCAACTTACCGAGTGGGAAATATACTTTCTCTCTAAAATCGTCCAATAGACGAAGTGATTGGAGTAAAACTATCAAATTCGACATTCATATAAAACCGGCTCCTTGGAAAACTTGGTGGGCTTATACTCTATATAGTCTTTGCTTTTGCCTTATAATATCTATTATCTATCGCATGATAATAAATAGAATAAAATTCAAACAAATATTAGCAAAGAAACAATTGGAGAAAGAAAAAGCAGAAGAAATTTATCAATCGAAAATGAATTTCTTCACAAATATCTCTCACGATTTCTTCACCCCTATCACAGTCATCTCTTGTGGATTAGAAGGGATTGAAAATAGAAATCCTCATGAAGTACAAATGATAACAGCTATCAAACAAAATATCAACAGGCTAATCAAACTATTAGAACAGGTAATGGAATTCAAACGGATAGAAACCGGTAATGATACAATCACATTATCTAAGTTGGATGTTGTGGCTTTCTTACGTAATTTAACAGAAGTAAACTTTGCCCCACTCCAAACACAGAAAGGTATCACTCTTTCTTTTATTCCTCAAAAAGAGACAATTTTTACTTATATAGATACCAAAAAACTAGATATGATTGTTTACAATCTATTATCAAATGCCTTCAAATATAATAAAGAAAATGGAAAGGTTTCATTGATTGTCAATGAGATAGAAAAGGAAACTTATAAATACCTCAGCATTATCGTTGATGATACTGGCATCGGCATGAATGAAGAGACTCAGTCCAATCTATTCAAACAGTTTTACCAAGGAAATAAAAATCCAAATATTCAAAGTAACGGAATCGGACTATATCTCACACATAATTTAATACACAAGCTCGGAGGAAACATCCAAATTAAATCGACCGAAGGCAAAGGAACAAGATTTTATGTAGAACTGCCTGCAGACCTTAGAGCATTCGAAAATATAGAATATACAGTAACTGAACTAAAAACAGAAACAACTCCGGAACATCCTAACTTACCAACGAACAAGGAGAAAGAAGAAAAGAATACAGACAAACAATTGTCAATACTTATCGCAGAAGACAATGTTGATCTGTTACAAATGTTGATAACGAGTATGTCTCAACATAATATTTATCCAGCAACGAATGGGATAACAGCTATAGAAATATTAAATAAAGAAAAAGTAGATATAATTATTACAGACGTTGTTATGCCCCTAATGGATGGCATAGAATTTACACGAACCGTAAAACAAAATCCAAAATATTCTCATATTCCTATTCTTATGTTAACCGCACGTTATAGCTCTGATCATAAAATTCAGGGATTTGAAGCCGGTGCAGACGCCTATATGACAAAGCCCTTTGATACTAAAGTATTGTTAGCCAATATTAATAGCATTATGCGTAACCGCCAAACAACAGTTCAATCTTGCTCTAAAAAGACAATAGAGGCTATAAACATTAGCCAATATGCAAAGAATCAATCTGATATGGATTTTTTAGAAAAGTCTATAAACTTTATTGAAAAAAACGCATTGAGTTGTACCTTTACTATCGATGAATTATATGCTGAGCTAAACATGAGCCAGCCTACATTTTATAGAAAATTACAGGCGCTAACGAATTTATCTCCCAGCGAGTTAGTTCGAAAAGTAAAAATGAACATAGCCTGCACTCTTCTCCTTCAACAAAACATGTCGGTGGCAGATGTGTGTTATTCATTAGGCTTCAATACCCCTAAACATTTCAGTGCCATGTTTAAAAAAGAAATCGGATTAACTCCCACTGAATATATAAAACAAAATCTAAAATAATACGACTGAATAGAAAAGGACATATAAATGAATAATACTTATCCATTGTAATAAGCCATTTCTCCCTACTTTAGCACCAGATAATCGCGAATGCTAATTCTAAAACAAGCAACGCTCTTTTTAACTAATTAAACGCTAATAAAAATGGGAAAAATTACTTCTATTTTACTTATGGGAATATGTATATTTATCAATGTACCGTATTCCTACAGTCAAGATAATAAATTGCAATCTTTCACCCCAAAGGAACTTTGGGCAGACAACAATGGAGTGCATATTAACGCTCACGGAGGAGGTGTGCTATTTGATAATGGGAAATATTACTGGTTTGGAGAACACAAAATTGCAGGTCCAAAAGGCAATAGAGCACATGTGGGAGTACACTGCTATTCTTCTACTGATCTATATAATTGGAAAGACGAAGGAATAGCATTATCAGTTGCTCCGGAAGGTTCTGGAAGTGACATTGAAAAAGGCTGTATTTTAGAAAGACCTAAAGTCGTATATAATGAAAAAACAAACAAATATGTCATGTGGTTCCACCTCGAATTGAAAGGACAAGGATACAAAGCTGCACGTTCAGGTGTAGCTGTCAGCGACAATGTAATTGGACCATACACATTTATTAGAAGTGGACGTCCCAATCCAGGCATATGGCCAATGAACGTAACAGAAGAAGAAAAAAAATCTATCGATATGAGCGATAAAAAAGCTCCATTAAGGGTACTCAATAAATATATAGAAACCGGGCAAATGGCTAGAGATATGACTATATTCGTTGATGATGACCAGAAAGCTTACCACATCTACGCTTCGGAAGAAAATGGGACCACGCAGATTGCCGAACTAACAGATGATTACCTTTCACACACAGGCAAATATGTACGTGTATTCCCCAAAAGATACATGGAAGCAGCTGCTGTATTCAAAAGAAACGGCAAATATTATTTTATCGGTTCTGATTGTACAGGCTGGAAACCAAACGCAGCTCGTTCGGCCGTCGCTTCTTCCATTTGGGGACCGTGGGAAGAGTTAGGTAATCCATGTAGAGGAAAAGACAGTAATATCACCTTTGAAGGACAGAGTACTTATGTACTGAAAGTACAACATGGTAGACCAGACAGTTATATATTCATGGCAGATGTATGGAGACCAGATAATGCCATCGACGGACGTTATATATGGCTACCCATTACTTTCAAAAATGACAAACCTATCATTCAATGGAAAAAAGAATGGAATTTTTAATCGAAAAATAATTATTTCTAATATTAGAAAACTATGAATAAATATATCAAAGGAATAGCTTTTCTTTATACAGCTTGTTGTACAACAACCATAGCTGCTCAAGAAGAGGTGAAAGAAAGACCTAATTTTGTCTGGTTTATGGCAGAAGATGTCACTTCTTACTACCTGAAATTATATAACAACAATGAAAAAGGAGTAGCTACTCCTCACGTAGAAAAATTAGCCAAAGAAGGTATTGTTTTCAACAATGCATACAGCAATGCTCCTGTTAGTTCCGCTGCACGTTCTACACTTATCACTGGTTGTTATGCTCCTCGATTAGGAGTAAGTTTTCACCGCAAACTAGAACAAGTGCCTATGCCGGAAGGATTACGTATGTTTCCATCGTATTTACGGGAAGCAGGTTATCACACTTCCAATGCAGCCAAAACTGATTATAACTGCTTTATGGACAAAACAGCATGGGATGTAGTAAACGGTGAACTTGGAGAATGGCGTAACCGCCCTAATAAAAAAACACCATTCTTTCATGTACGCACTAGTATGACAACACATGAAAGTAAATTACAGTTCAAAGAGAATAAGGTAAATACCGTTAAAACTAAAAACGATCCCAATGACGTATTTGTACATCCCAATCATCCAGATACTAAATTATTCCGATACACATATGCCACCTTCTACGACCGTATTCAAGATTCCGACAATGAACTTGGGGAATTAATGGAAATGTTAAAAGCTGATGGAGAATTAGATAATACATTCATATTCTATTTTGGAGATAATGGTGGCTCACTACCCTTCAGCAAAGGATATACTACAGAAACAGGGCTACACGTACCCATGGTCGTATATGTACCAAAAAAATGGAGAGAGCGTCTCCCTATCAAAATAGGTGAAAGGACAAATGGCTTTGTCAGTTTTATGGACTTAGGTCCTACCCTCCTCCATTTAGCTGGAATTAGCGTACCCGAAGGTATGGACGGAACTCCATTTTTAGGAGAAGACATCTCTAAGGCGCAAATGGAAGCCAAAGATGAAGTGTACGGATATGGAGAACGTTTTGACGAATTATATGCCTTTAATCGAACCCTGCGCAAAGGTAATTTCAAATATTCACGTAACTTCCAACCGTATCACTCCAAATCACTTTACTCACTCTACCGTTATAAACAAGCGGCTTTCAGAGAATGGAAGAAAATGTACAACAACGGTAAGTTAAACAAAGTTCAAAGTTATTTCTTTGAGTCACAAGGAGCGGAAGAACTTTATGATTTATCCCTCGATCCATACGAAACCAAAAACCTTGCAGGAGATCCCACCTATCAATCAAAATTGAAAGAACTGAGAGCATTACTGAAAAAGCAAATGGTAGACAAGCATGATTTAGGTTTATATCCAGAATGTGTATGGTTGGAACAAGGCAAAACGAACCCTACACAATTTGGACTAACAAATAGTAATAGCATCAAACGTTATTCCGATATCGCAGACTTGGAAATGGAGACATTCAACAAAGCAAAAAATGCTCTCACAAAAGCACTTCAATCCAATGACCCAGTAGAACGTTATTGGGGAGCTACTGTTTGTGCCTCTTTTAGTAAAGAAGCGACAGTTTTACACGAAGAGCTAAAAAAAATGACAAACGATCCCAAAGCATATGTAAGGAGCAGAGCAATTGTTGCACTAAGTCTTGCAAAAAAGATGAGACCTGAGGTAGCAATGAAAGCAACTTTAAAAAAAGCCCAGAACAAAGCTGAGTCTTTACTTATACTGAATGATATGGCTTTCCTAAAAGAAGCAATCAAAGATTGTAACTTCCGATTAACCGAGGAGGATGTCTGTCACAAAGGAGGTGAAATCAATTGGAGAATCAAGTATTTGCAAGACTAAAAGATTCATTCACCAAAACAAGTACAAAAGATGAAACTATTTATAACCATCGTATCATTACTGATATCCATAGGAATATCTAAAGCTCAAGCACCTTTCTATGATGGTGCTGCAGATCCCGCAAGCAAAGCAGTCATGGCTAAAGCTGAACAAGATATTGAAAAATACCGAAAAGGTGACTTTACACTCATGTTAGTTGACACCAATGGAAAGCCTCTTAAAGATACAAAAATAAATGCAGAATTAGATAAACACCAGTTCAACTTTGGTACCAATCTATTCAGACTGTCCAGTTTACCCAATAGCCCCCTAAAAAGAACTGCTTTACAAACCATCAAAGATATCTTCAATCAAGTTGTTGTATGCGATTATTGGTTTAATCCCAGAGATAAAATGGGCGACAAGCAACCATTCAAAGACGTAGAATGGGCAAAGGCCAATAATATGCGTACAAGACTTCACTGCATTCTGTACGAACTACGAAGTGAAACATTCCCTCATAGAAACTACACAACAGAAGAATGTTGGGAAATGATTGAAGAAAGGCTGAAATATATAGGGAAACATTTTAATGGAGTAATACCTGAATTTGATGTCATTAATGAAGTTATTTCTAAATTTGCCTGGAATAGAAATTCCCCAAATGCTTTTTGGAAATTATTTCCTAACTTTCCTGAATTCAAGGACCCTAAAAATGCTGTAAAAGTATATAAATTAGCACGTAAATATATCCCTGACGGTAAATTAGTCTGTTTAGAAAATCCTATGCCATCGATTGACAGCAAACTATATCTGGAAGTCATAGACTATTGGAAAGAACTATTGGCAAATGGTGCAGACATAGATATTATTGCTACTCAATGTCATTTTTTTGACAAAGGGAAACCCTATCCCGAATCCAAAGAATTTACGATGGCAAGTATAAGTGAAGGTTTAGACCTACTGCAAGATATCGGCAAACCTATCGCCATTACAGAATTTACCGGTCCAAGTCGGAATGGAGAACTAACCGATCCTGTACAACGAGATAAACATTGGACATTAACTGATGAAGAAAATGCAGCATGGCAAATTAATTTTTACAAATTGGCATTTTCTAAGCCCTACATATTTGAGCTCGTTCGTTGGAATCATGTAGACGGTGGATGTGGAAGAGCGGCAGACGGTGGAATAATTACTCCATCAGGAGTAAAGCATCAAATCTACTACGAACTGAAAAAGCTTATCAAAGAAACCTGGCATACGAATTTCAATGGAAAAAGTAATTCGAAAGGGGAAGTTTCATTCCGAGGCTTCTATGGAGACTACAAGATCAGTGTACCAGGATATCAGATGGCAAATGCCCAATTATATGATATCGACAAGGGAATTATTAAAGTGGTATTAAGCAAATAGCAGAGAGAGGGGAAACCTCTTTCTGAAGAAATAAAATCATTAAAATGAATATAGAAATGAGCAAATCTACAATCATACTAAGTACACTGCTATTATCCAACACAATAGGAGTAATGGCACAAGAAAAAAATGAAAAGCCAAACATCGTTTTTGTCTTGGCGGATGACATGGGTATAGGAGATGTTGGCTGTTATGGTCAAAAGAAAATTAAGACTCCCAATATTGACAAATTAGCAGAGCAAGGATTATTATTCACTAACCATTATTGCGGTTCCACTGTCAGCGCACCATCACGTTGCAGTCTATTAACAGGTAAACATACAGGACATGCCTACATCCGGGGTAATAAAGGAGCAGATTCAGCAGAAGGACACTTCGACCTTCATCTTCCTGCTAATGAAACAACCGTTGCAGAAATTTTAAAAGAAAAAGGATATGCCACTATGTGTGTAGGAAAATGGGGACTTGGTGGTCCAAAAACAACTGGAAGTCCTATAAATAAAGGATTTGACTATTTTTTCGGTTATTTGAACCAAGGAGCTGCCCATCGTTATTATCCGGAATATTTATATGAAAACGAGAAAAAAGTAATGCTCAATAAAAAAGTATACAGCCATTTTCTAATCATGGAGAAAGGACTCAACTTCATTCGAGAACATTCCGAACAACCATTTTTCGCCTACTTTGCCATTACTCCTCCCCACGCTGATCTGGATTATCCTGACTTGAGTGAATATGAAAACGAATTTCCCGAAACTCCGTTTATCAACAAAAATCCCAACGGTGGATTCAAAACTCAAATGAAACCCAAAGCGGCATACGCTTCAATGGTAAGTGAGATAGACAAAAATGTAGGCCAGATCATTGAACTGCTAAAAGAAAAAGGGATTTGGGAAAATACTATTTTTATATTTTCTTCGGATAATGGTGTCCACCGTGTAGGTGGACATGATCCGGACTTCTTCAACAGTAACGGTCCATTCCGAGGCTATAAAAGGGATCTTTATGAAGGAGGGGTACGTGCTCCTTTCATTATTAACTGGCCGGATGTTATCAAAACAAAGAGAACGACCGATCATATTACGACATTTTGGGATTTTTTACCGACAGTTGCAGAAATAGTAGGTGCAGCCCCCATAAAAGACACCGATGGAATCTCTTATTTATCCTTGTTAACAGAGAAAGGTCCTAAACCTCAAAATCATGAATACATATATTATGAATTTTATGAACAGGGAGGTAAACAATCTATTTTAAAAGATGGTTGGAAACTCATTCGTCTCAATATGTCCAAACCGGAAAAACTAAAAGAAGAATTATACTATTTGCCTAATGATATTGGTGAAGAAAACAATTTAATCCGCCAAAAGCCCCAAAAAGCCGCAGAACTGCGCAAGTTGGCGATGTCAGCACATACTCATAGCAAACATTTTAATTGGAAAATAAGAAAATAACATTCAAATATGAAAGCACAGCATATATCACTTACAGCATTGTCTCTTTTACCAATACTACCTATATCAGCGAAAGAAACTAATACAGATAAACCCAACATTGTCATGTTCCTTATAGATGACCTTGGCTGGAACGATTTTAGCTGCTATGGAAATAAATTCTATCAAACTCCGACTATTGACAGCCTAGCAAATACCGGAGTAATGTTCACCGATGCTTATGCTGCATGCACAGTAAGTTCTCCTACACGTGCCGCATTAATGACCGGAAAATACCCTGCCCGCCTTCATCTAACGGACTGGATTTCCGGATGGAACTACGAATGGGCAAAATTAAAGATTCCCGAATGGAAGAAATATCTCTCATTGGAAGAAAAAACAGTAGCCGAATATTTGAAAGAGGCTGGATATACAACTTGGCATGTTGGTAAATGGCATTTGGGAGATGATGAAAAATATTGGCCGGAAAATCAAGGATTCGATATCAATATAGGCGGAAACTATAAAGGAGCACCTATCAAAAACAAACAAGGATGTGGAGGGTATTTCTCTCCTTATTGCCTTCCACGACTTGAAAATGGTCCAGAGGGAGAATATCTAACCGACCGTCTAACCAATGAAGCTGTACAACTCATAGAGCAACAAGGTGAAGAACCGTTCTTTTTAAATATGGCTCACTATGCCGTACACGCTCCATTAGGTGCAAAACCTGAAATATTGAAAAAATACGAAGTTCTTACCGACAGTTCCTATTTCCAAAACAATGCTACCTATGCGGCTATGATTCAAAGTGTAGATGAAAGTCTAAATAACATAATAAATGCTTTACAACGCAAAGGTGTGCTAAACAATACATTGATTATTGTAACAAGTGATAATGGAGCTGTTCACAGAACTTCCAAGAACTATCCCTTACGCAAAGGTAAAGGATCAGAATACGAAGGGGGAGTACGTGTTCCACTTATCATCAATTGGAAGGGACATACTCTAGTGGGAAAATCAACAGAAAAACTCGCTATTACACCGGACTTATTTTCTACAATACTAGATGCTGCTAATGTAAATGTCCACGACAAAAATGTAGACGGGATTTCTTTACTTCCAATTATACAGGGAAAAACAACTGAAGAACGCCCTATTTTCTGGCATTATCCCCATTATCACGATGGAGGTGCACGCCCATATTCCGCAGTTCGTTTAGGAACTTGGAAACTAATAAAACAATACGATAACGATAGTTATGAGTTATATAATTTAAAAGCAGATATTAGTGAAACAAAGAACCTAAATAAAAAATACCCACAAAAAGTAAAAGAACTAAAAATGATTCTTACACAATGGCTACATTCTGTCAAAGCACAATTTCCTACCCCTAATCCTCATTGGGATCCTAAAAAAGAAAAGAAGAAAGGTAAATATAACGGCATTTAGAAGAATTTTTCCTATGAAAATACATATTGGAGGATGTTGTTCTCAAAATTAAATATAAATACAACGCCAAAGAGTATTCAATAGTTTTCACCAATAAATAATAATTTACCATATGAAACAACTCTTATTTTTATTAATATTTCTATGCCTGAATATAAACATAGGCGAAACTGCTAATGCACATAAAAGGAAAGTATCAGCAAAAAAATTTATAACTATCAATGGCGTTGATTTACAAGACAGACAAGGCAATAAGTTCTTTATCCGTGGTACTAATCTTGGACACTGGCTCAATCCAGAAGGATATATGTTTGGATTTGATAGTCCTAAAGTCGGTTCACCATGGAAAATAAACCAGGTATTCTGTGAATTAGTAGGACCAGAGTTTACTGCACAATTTTGGCGACAATTCAAAGAGAACTTTATTACTCGAGAAGATATCAAGTTTATAGCATCCACAGGTTCAAACACTATTCGTCTCCCACTTCATTACAAACTTTTCACTAACGAAGATTATTTAGGCATTTATTCTCAGCAAGATGGTTTTAAATTAATAGACAAACTAATCTCATGGTGTCGCGAAGCGGGTATTTATGTCATTCTTGATATGCACGATGCCCCAGGTGGAAATGCAGGTATTTGGGTAGACGATAGCTATGGTTATCCATGGCTTTTCGAAAGCAAAGGGCTCCAACAACAATTTTGCGACATTTGGCAAGCTATCGCAAAACGTTACAAAGATGAACCGACAGTATTGGGATATGACTTACTCAACGAACCAATATTCAATTTCGAAAGTACTAAACATCTAAACCCTATACTTGAAAAAGTTTATAAAAAAGCAGTCAAAGCAATACGTAAAGTAGATGCCAATCACATTATAATCCTTGGTGGAGCGCATTGCAATGGAAAATTTGAAAATATCTTCACAGACTGGAAGTATGATGATAAACTGATGTGGGAATGTCATCACTATGGTGGAAAGCCAGGAATCAATCCAATCAAAAAATATATAGCTTGGCGTGACAAAACCGGTCTTCCAATGTATATGGGGGAAATAGGACATAATTCTATGGAATGGATATCAACTTTTCGAAACTTAATGAACGAAAATAATATTGGTTGGAATTATTGGACCTATAAACATATGAGTAAAAAAGATGGCTACGTTTTGATTAGCAAACCTAAAAACTGGGATGTTATTAGAGATTTCGCCAATTCACCTCGCGGTTCATATGAACAAATTAGAAATGCCCGCCCTGATCAGGCTGTCGTACGTCAAGCTATGAACGACTATTTAGAAGCCATTAAATTTAAGAATTGCACAATAGGTAAAGAATATATCAAAGCACTTGGATTAGAAATAAAATGATAGTATTATTGAATTGAGTTATTATAATAAGATACCATGAAAACCATATGAAATGTAGGAAAAGAGTGCTCCAAGGCACTCTTTTATATTCTCTTGTCAATCAGACTTTATACTCTTCTATCTTTCTATACAACGTAGTAAGTCCAATTTTCAGCAAACGGGCAGTTTCCGTTTTATTTCCCTTAGTGTATTCCAAAACACGGGCAATATGCCTCCGCTCCATTGCCGCCAGTTCAAAGCCCTCCGCACTATCGTCCGAACATTCGTAATGAGTATTTTGAATTTCCAAAGGTAAATCGCAAACATCCAACCGCCCACCTTCGCAGACAATCAGGCTACGCTCGATAACATTTCGCAATTCGCGGATATTTCCTTTCCAAGACTGTTTCTCCAAAGCCTCCAGAAAAGCGGGAGTTATCTCACTAATAGAATACGAAAGTTTCTCGGAAAAGCTCTTGGCAAAAGCTGCTGCAAGAATACTGATATCCCCTGCCCGCTCACGAAGTGCAGGGAGATGCACCTGAAATACAGAAAGACGATAGAACAAATCTTCACGAAAACGTCCCCCTTTGATTTCTTCCTGCAGGTTGCGGTTCGTTGCAGCAATGATACGCACATTCACCCTAGTAGGCTTTGTGTCACCAATTTTTATATACTCGCCGGTTTCAAGAATACGCAGTAACTTGGCTTGCAGTTCAAAAGCCATTTCCCCTATCTCATCCAGAAAAATCGTTCCGTTATGAGCTTCCTCAAAAAGCCCTTTCTTATCCTTCAAAGCACCGGTAAATGAGCCCGCCTTGTGCCCGAACATCTCACTCTCCAATAATTCCTTACTAAAAGAGGAGCAGTTGACCGCTACGAAATTCTGTTTACTCCGCTTACTATTATAATGGATAGCCTGGGCAAAAACCTCTTTTCCTGTCCCGGTCTCTCCGGTAAGTAATACCGGAACATCCGTGACAGACACCTTCTGTGCCAAAGAGATAGCCTCTTTCAGCACTTTCGATTCTCCTAAAATAGAATCGAACGAATACATCTGCCCGACTTTCTTCTCCAGTTTTTCCAACCGGACATTCATTCTTGCTTTCTCCGCAGCACGACTAATCAAAGGAATGATCTTATTATTATCATCTCCCTTCGTTATATAATCGAATGCACCATTCTTGATCGCCTGCACCCCGTCAGGAATATTGCCATGTGCGGTGAGAAGAATCACTTCCACATTAGGAGCCTGCTTCTTGATATTCAGCACTAAATCCACCCCATTCCCATCAGGAAGAAAAACATCACACAGAACCACATCGGGCGATTGGACTTCAAGTTGTTTGACAGCAGCTTTACAATCGCCAGCCTGACACACTTCGTACCCTTCAAGTTCCAGCATACGTGCCAAAAGGCTACGAATCTGGATTTCATCGTCAACAATAAGAATCTTACTCATACAATTTACTTACATTTAATGGAAGAATAAAAAACAGGGTGTGCAAATATAACTTTTTTCGATGAGTCTATGAACATTTCTTATACATAGTTCGTTATTTCCATAGGAAACTATTTACACTATAAAATTATGAAGATTATCATTATCGGAGGCGTTGCAGGAGGAGCTACCACTGCTGCCCGAATCAGACGAGTAGACGAGACAGCAGAAATTATCCTTTTGGAAAAAGGAAAGTATATATCGTACGCCAATTGCGGGCTGCCTTATTATATAGGAGGAGTGATTGAAGAACGGGAAAAATTATTTGTACAGACTCCCGAAGCATTCTCGACACGCTTTCGTGTTGATGTCCGCACGGAAAACGAAGTGATTTTTATTGACCGGAAGAAAAAGACGGTCACCGTACGTCAGAGTAGCGAGGATACGTATGAAGAGAGCTACGACAAACTGCTGATATCAACCGGAGCTTCTCCCGTACGGCCGCCATTACCGGGAATCGACCTTCCGGGTATTTTCACGCTAAGAAATGTCACAGATACAGACCGTATCAAAGAATATATCAACAGCCATTCTCCCCGAAAAGCGGTAGTGGTAGGAGCCGGATTTATCGGTCTCGAAATGGCCGAGAACCTGCACGCACAAGGGGCGAAAGTCTCGATTGTGGAAATGGGGAATCAGGTAATGGCTCCTATCGACTTCTCGATGGCTTCGCTCGTGCATCAACACCTGATGGACAAAGGAGTGAACCTGTATTTGGAACAAGCCGTAGCTTCTTTCGAACGGGAAGGAAAAGGACTGAAGGTTACTTTCAAGAACGGACAGTCGATTTCTGCCGATATTGTCATTCTATCTATCGGGGTACGGCCGGAAACCAGTCTGGCCCGGGCTGCCGAGCTAACGATCGGCCCTGCCGGCGGTATTGCCGTGAACGACTATTTACAGACATCCGACGAAGCCATTTATGCTATCGGTGACGCTATCGAATATCACCATCCAATCACCGGAAAGCCCTGGCTCAACTACCTTGCAGGCCCTGCCAACCGTCAAGGACGCATCGTTGCAGACAATATACTGGGAGCTAAAATTCCATACGAAGGTTCCATCGGCACTTCCATCGCCAAAGTCTTTGATATGACGGTGGCTTCCACCGGCTTGCCCGGCAAACGGCTACGCTTGGAAGGTATCGATTATATGTCGTCTACCATTCATCCCGCTTCTCATGCCGGATACTATCCGGACGCTATGCCGATGAGTATAAAGATTACGTTCGACAAACAAACGGGACGGCTGTACGGAGGACAGATTGTCGGCTATGACGGAGTGGACAAGCGAATTGACGAGCTTGCGCTTGTCATCAAACATCAAGGTACGGTATACGACCTGATGAAAGTAGAACAGGCATACGCTCCTCCATTCTCCTCCGCCAAAGATCCTGTAGCAATAGCCGGATATGTAGCGGAAGATATGATTACGGGTAAAACGAATCCTGTCTACTGGAGGGAGCTGAGAGACATCGAGATGGAGAATAAATTCTTACTGGATGTCCGTACACAGGACGAGTTTGCATTAGGATCATTACCGGGAGCGGTCAATATCCCGTTGGATGAACTCCGGGACCGGATGTCGGAATTGCCGAAAGACCGTATGATTTATACGTTCTGCGCCGTCGGCCTGCGCGGTTATCTCGCTTACCGGATATTGACGCAACACGGATTTGACAAAGTACGTAACCTTTCGGGCGGATTGAAGACTTACCGTGCGGCCACAGCCCCCATCGTTATACACCAAGAGAATGAAGACCAAACAGACGAATCCCCTTCACCGCAAGAAAAGACACTTTCGAGCGAGCCATCAGCCGCACCGGAAATTCCCGTAGCAGCTGCAAAAACAATCCGTGTGGATGCGTGCGGACTGCAATGTCCCGGTCCAATACTGAAAATGAAAAAGACGATGGACGGACTGGCTTCCGGCGAGCGGGTAGAGATTACGGCTACCGATCCGGGATTCCCGCGTGATGCTGCCGCATGGTGCAGCTCGACCGGCAATCAGCTCATTTCCAAAGAGGCATCTGGAGGAAAATCTGTTGTTATTATAGAAAAAGGAGAACCAAAAGCGTGCAATATTGTTACTTCTTGTGAGGGCAAAGGAAAAACTTTTATCATGTTCAGTGATGATTTAGATAAAGCTTTAGCTACCTTTGTACTTGCCAACGGTGCGGCAGCCACAGGACAGAAAGTTACAATTTTCTTCACTTTCTGGGGATTGAACGTTATCAAAAAACTGCATAAGCCGGAAACCGAGAAAGATATTTTTGGAAAAATGTTTGGCATGATGTTGCCTTCCAGCTCGAAGAAACTGAAACTTTCAAAGATGAGCATGGGAGGAATAGGCGGAAAAATGATGCGGTATATCATGAATAAGAAAGGTATTGATTCTTTGGAATCACTGCGTCAACAAGCTCTGGAGAACGGAGTGGAATTTATTGCCTGCCAGATGTCGATGGATGTGATGGGAGTGAAACAAGAAGAACTTCTGGACGAAGTGACTATCGGCGGTGTAGCGACTTATATGGAACGGGCCGACAATGCCAACGTTAATCTGTTTATTTAACGGAACGAAATAATAAATATATGCAATGAGAAATATGAAAACAATATGTGCCATACGCGATGTATTCAGAGCTATGACCAATTTTGAGGCTAGCTTTGAGCAAGTCTACCAGATAACGCTGAACGAGGCCATGATTTTGTGCGCTCTCAAGTGTTCTTCGGAAAGAATGACGGCAACAAACCTGTCGAAGCAAACGGATTTGAGCCCTTCCCATACATCAAAAATGCTCCGGATATTGGAAGAAAAAGGACTGATCATCAGAACTTTGGGAAGCGAGGACCGGCGGCAAATGTACTTTACCCTATCTGCTGCAGGAAGAGAACGGGTTTGTGACATGGAAATACAGAAGGTGGAAATCCCCGAATTACTGAAACCTCTGTTCAAAGACGCAGAATCTTAAACGGATCTCTGCAAATCATAAAGAGAGTTCTAAACGCGGATTAATTCACGTTAATCCGCGTTTTATTATTCATTATGCCACACTCTCTTCTTTATTACAGACTCAGAAAGAAAAATGTTAATTTTCCGGCAAAATAATTCTTCGTGCGAACCTTTTTATTTCTTTGTTGTTGTTTGTAACAAAAGCCCCAAGGTACCAGGGCCTGATTTTTATATAACCTAAACATTATAAAGATATGAAGAAATTAATTCCTATTTTATTGGCGGTCTTTGCACTCGCATCCTGCGAAAAAGACCCGGACATGGGTAAGCTGGATAACAACTATCTGGTATACACTAACTACGACAAGAAAGCTGACTTCAAAGTTCCTACATTCTATCTGGCAGATCAAATTCTGGTAATCAACGACAGTAAAGAACCGGAATATCTCGAAGGAGAAGGCGCTGAACAAATTCTGGCTGCTTACACGGAAAACATGGAAGCCAGAGGCTATACAGCCGCTGATACCAAAGAAAATGCTGATCTTGGTATCCAAGTAAGCTACATCGAAAGTACTTACTATTTCACCAGCAACAATCAGCCCGAATGGTGGTGGGGCTATCCCGGTTATTGGGGTCCCGGTTACTGGGGCGGAAACTGGGGTGGCGGATGGTACTACCCGTACGCTGTGACTTACAGTTATAGCACCAACTCATTCCTGACGGAAATGGTGGACTTGAATGCCGACCAAGGTGAAAAAGCCAAACTCCCTGTTGTATGGACCAGTTATCTGACCGGATTTGAAACAGGTTCGAGCGCTGTCAACCGTACTCTTGCAGTGGAAGCTGTCAATCAGTCATTCACTCAGTCACCTTATCTTACTAACAAATAAACAACTACAACTGTTATGAAAACAAGAAAAAATATATACTTCAAGGTAGTAGCCTTGGCGGCTATTGCCATCGCCTTCGCCATGCCGGCTAAGGCACAGCTATCAGACAACGGATATGCTAATATCGACTGGCAGTTTAATGTTCCCCTCGGCAATCATTTTGCCGACAAGTCCAGTGGTTGGGGTATGAACTTTGAAGGCGGTTATTTCGTGACTCCCAATATCGGTTTGGGTCTTTTCCTGAACTACCATACGAACCACGAATATGTAGGCCGTGAAACCTTCCAACTGGGAGCCGGTGAGGTTACTACCGACCAGCAACACACCATGTTCCAATTGCCTTTCGGTGCTGCTGCCCGTTACCAATGGAACCGCGGTGGATCCGTACAACCATACGTCAGCGCTAAACTAGGTGCCGAGTATGCTAAAATCCGTTCTAACTTCAATATGCTCGAAGCTAGAGAAAACAGTTGGGGCTTCTACGCTTCTCCTGAAATCGGTATCAATGTATTTCCTTGGGTATACGGACCGGGACTACACTTCGCTCTCTACTACAGCTATGGTACCAACAAGGCTGATGTACTGCATTACAGTGTAGACGGACTGAACAACTTCGGTTTCCGACTGGGTGTATCATTCTAAGGCTAAACTCTATCAGAATTACGTTAATAAAAAGAATGCCTCTCTGCTTCCACGAGCAGAGGGGCATTTCCTTTTATAGCTTGCCGGAAAAGGAGTGATTACTTTTTCTTCATCGCATCATAAATCGCTTCCTGTATCCTTTCACGAATGTGCAATTGATTCAATTTACGGTTGGTCGCGTCCGGATAAACCCGGTTACTCAAAAAGACATAGACCAACTCATTCACAGGGTCCACCCAAGCACAGGTTCCGGTAAACCCGGTATGGCCATACACTTCGGCAGGTACACCGGGAGCACAGTTCCCTTTCTTCGAATCAGTCATATCCGGTTTGTCGAATCCCAAACCGCGCCGACTTATCTTTGAAACTTCCGTAGTAAACAGTTGGCAGGTTTCCTTACTCAGATAACGCTGTCCGTCCAACTCCCCTCCATTCAATAACATCTGATAGATACGGGCAACCTCACGGGCAGTGGAAAAAAGTCCGGCATTCCCGCCCAATCCACCAAAGAAAGCGGAAGCCTCATCATGAACAAAGCCTTGCAAAGTCTCTTTTCGCAAGAAACGATCTTTGTTGGAAGGCACAATCTCCGATTTGGCAAAGCGGCGTAAAGGCAAATAACCCGTGCGCTCCAGCCCCATCGGCCCGTAAAATTCACGTTGCAGATAGGCTTCCATCGGCATTTCCGCCAACTGTTCCACCAGCATTCCCAACAGGATAAATCCGATGTCACTATATACATAGCGTTTCTGTCTCAATGGAGTTTCCGCTATTTTCTCTTCTATCACTTTCCTGAATGAACGGTTCAGCCATATACTATCACAGATTTGAACGGTATAATCCCCGGTCCCGACAGACGAGATATATTCTTTTTTAAACTTAAAATCCGGATTCGCCCATGTGGTCGTACCAATCCGTAACGGATGTTTCGCATCCCTACGCGCACTGAACAATCGTCCGTCGTAACTATCCTTGTCTATCACTTCCTGATAGAAGGGTATCCAAGATGGCAAACCGGACTGGTGAAACAGGATTTCCTGAATAGTGATATCTTTCTTGTCTGTACGTTGCAAGAACGGCAAATAATCCGAAATTTTATCGGTAAGGCTGAAACGTCCTTTATCGTAAAGTTTCATAATAGCCAGCAGAGTTCCCGTAGTTTTGGATAAAGAGGCCAAATCGTAAATATCCGTAGATTCGACACGAGGACTGCCCTTTCCCGCATACGTACCGAACGCTTTATCATACATGATATGCCCGTTTCTCAAAACAACTATCTGGCAACCGGGATAGGCTCCCTGCTGAATGCCGTCCAGTGCAATGGCGTCAATCTTTTTCAGAAGAACGGACGAAAGACCGTGCTCCTCCGGAATGAAATGTAAAGGCGTTCTCGGTGTAATGGTCACTCCCGCCCCTGTGGGAAACAATCCGCCTATGCTTGCCGACAACCTGCCGTCCGCCGTGGCTTTGGCATATAAGATATCAGCCACCTGCCGCTGCACGTCACTATTATGGCTATGCCCCAATATCACGGCTGATGCGCGGGACACCGCACGTTGAATCTGCAACATCATTTTGCCGGGTGTAAAGAACAGATAGATAGTCGGGCTTTTAGGAACAAACTTGGCAAAGAAAGGCTGATAAGCCCCCAATCGTTGTTCACTGACCGCTACCACAATCCGTTTATAAGCAGCCAACGAATCACGCAACTTCTGATTTTCCTGTTCAGTCTGATTGGCACGAAGACGGAAACGTACCAATGAAGTATAACGGGACATCTGACTCGCCAGCGCATTCGTCTCACCCGGTTTTCCGACTTCGAGCAATGCAATCTTCTGTCCCTTGTCCGCGTGCAACGGTAAAATATGGTTCTTATTATTCAGCACAGTAATCGCCGCCCAATTCAACCGACGGATTAAATCGCGCGTCTGAGGAGTGTTAATACGCTGTTCCAAACCGGATACTTGCACAAACGGCTTTTTCTTTAATCCCAGTGCATATTTATAAGTCAGCACCTTACGGCATTTACTCTCAATATCCTCCCGGCTCAACTCCCCTTTTTCAATGGCTTCCAATACGGCGGATATCTCCGCTTTCAGATTACGGGGAGCCAGCACCATATCATTTCCCGCTTTCAATGCTTGCAGACTGACACTTCCATTCCCCGACACCCCTTTCATGGCAAGCGCATCTGTGAATATCAGCCCTCTAAAAGCCAATTCGTCCGTCAACAAATCATACACCACATTGCGGGACAATGACGATGGGAGTCCGCCCACCGGTTCTATGATGGGCACTTGCAAATGACCGACCATCATACCGCCCAATCCTGCCCGGATCGCTCTTTTAAAAGGATAAAGTTCCACACTGTCCAACCGCTCGCGAGTGAAAGGAAGCACAGGCAACGCCTTATGCGAATCGACATCCGTATCTCCATGACCGGGAAAATGCTTGCATACAGACAGTACTCCTCCTTCTTCCAGACCGGATGCGTAAGCGATAACCTTATCTGCCACCTGTATCGGATTTTCTCCGAAAGAACGGGTATTAATCACCGGATTCTTCGGATTGATATTCACATCCGCCACCGGAGCAAAATTAACCTGAGCCCCAATCTGTTTGCACTGACGGGCTACTTCACGCCCATACGCATGAATCAACCGATTGTCCTGAATACAGCCCAGTACCATATTTCTCGGGAAAACAGGTGTGCCGCGCAAACGCATTGCCAGCCCCCATTCTCCATCGAAAGTAATCATAACAGGTACTTTGGCTTGCCGCTGCGCCCGATTCGTCAAATTGACCTGGTTCTGCAGTTTTCCACCGGAAAAAAGAAGTCCGCCCACTTTATAAGTATCAACGGCTTCACGCAGCAATTCCAGATTTCGTTTGGTATCCACAGGAGCGATGGTATAGATAAATAACTGCCCGACTTTTTCTTTGAAGGAAAGCCTATCCATTACCGAGTCTACCCAATGGCGGCAGTCCTTATCCTGAAGAGCCTTATATACCAACTGCGGTTCAACGGCAGCAGCATTTTGAGCCGAACCCGTTACCGGTCCGGCTGAAATAAGAAATAAAAACGCTAAGATTGAGGAAAGTTTCTTCATTTATGTTCCAAAGTCAAATCAAGACGGCCTACACGCACACCACTCTTCCCCGTGTGCATGACAGCCACTTCTTCTCCATCCATGTTCAAATATGTTTTCGGGCCTTTCATAAAGGTGTGCGAATGCCCGCCCAAAATCACATCGATATTACGTGTATTCGCCACCAGGTGTTCGTCCATCTGAATTCCCAAATGCGACAGACATACCACAACATCACATCCTTTCTCTTTCAGCAAAGCAGCCACTTCATTCGATACCCCGACCGGGTCCTCATAAACTACTCCTTCACATTTATTAGCCTGAATCAGTCCTTCCGGTTCCGCTCCCAGACCGAAGACACCTATTTTCAAACCATATTTCTCTAAAATAACGTATGGCTTTACAATATCCTTCAATACCGTAGCTTCCAAATTATAATTGGCACAGACTACCGGAAACTTTGCCATCTTGAAAATACGCGCCATGTTATCCACATCGAAATCAAACTCATGATTGCCGATAGTCATCGCGTCATAGCCCATTTCGTTCATCAACTTAATTTCCACTTCCCCCTGGAACATATTATAATAGGGAGTCCCCTGCGAAATATCCCCGCAATCGAACAACAATACATTGTCGTGCTCTCTGCGGAACTGTTCAAGGAAAGTAGCCCGGCGGACAAATCCTCCTTCATTATAATTGCGGTCACCTTTCTGATTGACCGGTTCAATGCGACTATGCACATCGCTAGTCTGCAAAAGTATAAGTTCTTTAGTATCCTGCGCAAATAGGGAAAAGGCAAAGCTTACCGCCAGGCACAGCAGGAAAGATATCTGAATTCTTCTCATATCCAACATTTTTAGTTTCTCCTTTTTTATTTTATAGAAATACGTCCATCCAGTTTGGAGGTAATCAGCTTACCTTCGGCAGTCTGCTTCCGCACATATTCAAGAAACAGGCCGCGCAAAGTAGCGTTCTCCGGACATACACGTTTCTCCGCTTGCAGAAGAGCGTCCATCCGCCCGTTTCCATCCGCCAGATAATCGATGGTAGCTACCGTATAAGATTGGTCATCCTTCACCGGTTGTCCGCCAATGGTTACATTCAGCAGTTCGCCTTCCTTACTGATTTCCATACGAATGCCGCTCACCCCTTCTCCATGCAAGGAAGCGATAGCCTTAAAAAGACGTTTCATGTCCGTCCCCTTCATTGTCAACACACAAAGCGAATTCTCGAAAGGAAGGATTTCGAAGATTTCGCCAACGGTGATATCTCCCTTCGGCAGGATATTGCGCAATCCTCCCATATTTACCAATCCCATATCGGCAGGTTTACCCAATACCCGAACCGCCGCCTGCTGCAACACACCTGCCACAAGATTGGAAAGGAGGCTTTCCGGATTCCCTTTATCCATTATCATTTCACTGGTGCCAATGACTTCATACATCATCGCATCTACTTTGTCCTTATAGGGCTTCAATATCTCAGCAGCTCTTTTGTCGGGATTCGCATCCCAGACTGAATCGATCGTAATCATACTGCCTTTTACTCCAACCACTTCGTAGTTAGCCGTGGTTTCCCGTGCCGAGCGACAGGACGTAAAGAGGAAACCTCCCGCCAACACGGCTACAATCAGATACTTCACATAAGTCTGTTTCATGTTCGCTATTTTTAGATATGCTACAAATATACGAAAACATTTGGCTATCTGACAAATAATTCGTTACTTTGCACCGCTTTCGCGCAATCGCTGTCAAGAGAAGAGATACTTGGTATGTTGCGTTGTAACGATGAAACAATTTAATAATAACAACAATGGATTTAATTAAAATTGCAGAAGAAGCATTTGCTACCGGAAAACAGCACCCGAGCTTCAAAGCAGGAGACACTGTAACAGTAGCATATCGTATTATCGAAGGTAACAAAGAACGTGTACAGTTGTACCGTGGTGTTGTTATCAAAATCGCCGGTCACGGAGACAAAAAGCGTTTTACTGTACGTAAGATGTCCGGAACTGTAGGTGTAGAAAGAATTTTCCCAATCGAATCACCGGCTATCGATAGCATCGAAGTGAACAAGGTAGGTAAAGTTCGTCGCGCTAAATTGTACTACCTGCGTGCTCTTACCGGTAAGAAAGCTAGAATCAAAGAAAAAAGAGCTAACTAATCCTAGTTACTTTTCGATTCGAAATAAAAAAGAGGAATCTCCTTTTCGGAAGTTTCCTCTTTTTTAATACCCATTTATTTAGATTAGAAACTTTACGCTAAAATGATATCACACAATAATAATACACCCTTAAAAATATAGCATTCTATTTGTATTCGACTGATGCACTCCGATTTTTATCTATTGTTATTATAGTAGATTTGCTTTGTACAACTTGAAATCCCACCCTTACTGTTCCCGTTGAAATTACATAATTACCGATATTTAAATCGAATTCAAACATATCATTATACTTCATCTCATCATAATAGATAGGAATATCAGTATTTTCAATAGCATAAATAGAAAAGTTGATAGGTTTAATTTCAGTATAAATGGTAATAGTCTTACTTTCAGAATCATTATCTTTATAACATCCATTTAATACCCCAACAGCACTCAATGCCAATAAAACAGGCATGAACAGTTTAATTACTTTCATTTTACTATATTTTAATTTATACGTTTTCTTAATTTGTAAGTTTTTACAATCATTGATGGTGCTGTTCCATCCAAAGGAGACACTTTAATCATAAAACGAACAGCAAACTGTAACGGAGAAATATTGTCATAATCACCAAATGTTGATCCATACTTTGCCATATAAGGGCCGGTCGGATTTATACTAATTTGCCTTGCTTTTGAAAGACTAGAATCTACTACTACAAGTTCTTGTTTTTCGACTGTAACAGTAGCTATTTTTAACACTTCTGGATTGAATATCAAATAATCAGAAAAATCTATACTTTGGGGCAAATGCAATGTTTCTTCTCTAATAGTTAATAATCTATCAGGATCAAATGGTTCATCGGGTTCCTCATAACTCCTCATAGTAACTCTCAAGTTCAATATAGGTTGTCCTTGTATATTACAAACACCTAACACTTTATTATATAGAGGTATATATCCATTTGCATTAGAGGCAATGTTGGTACCAGGCATCCAAAATGAAGTTGGGCTCGATGGAAAAGCGCCACCTGTTATTGTTTCCCCTTTTAAAGAAATCTCTGTATTAATACGAAAATTAACTGGAACCGCTTTCGTCCCTGTACCACCAAATATACCACTAAGCATTTTTATTGCAGCACCAGGAAGCCCACCCACCGAGCTAGAAACAGCTTTACTTATCCCGCTAAGCACGTCCTTAAAAATACTAGGATCTAAACCTATTCGATTTTCACCTGTATTACTATTTATTGTATTGTTAAGAATTACTTCTTTTCCAACTCCAGCAAGAACTGCAACACCAGCTCCCTTAGCGAAATTTTTAATAGAAGCTGAAGTATCAGAACTTGAAGCTCCAATTACTCCAGTTATACTACCTACCAGTTGTCCATCTATAGTCATTTGAGCTATATTGTGATAGTTAAGCTTCCAACTAAGTTGAATATCACTATATGGTATAGTTGATATATTGGGATCGTATGCCATTTCATATTGCATCATATACCATTTATTAGAAGCCAAAGGCAATGAACCATCTAACGGTTGAGGTTGTACTTGAGAATAAGACTTCTGACATACTTCCCCGTCAATTATTTCGTTTCCTAAAAAATTAAGAATTGACGTTTGATAAGTAGAAATTACAGAAATTCCGTCTTCTATATAAGATGAAGGAGTTACAAATTGCGTAGTAATATATAAATATATACGCATAATCCCCCTATATTTATTGTACAAAACAAAATAAGGATTGACCAGCTGTCCTGGTGCATCAATATCAAATGTATTATATAGTAATTCCCATCCTTCAGCTGCTTTCATATCATTAATAATATCCATACCATAAGCCGATACTAGACTACCCTGTCCAATCCAAGGCACAGGAATTCGAGACTGTCCAACAGGAGTAGGCATCCAATCTGCCGCTTCCCAATCAAAATCCTGAGTAGGTATAGCACGCGTTTGAACACTTGACTGTTTTTCAGAGAGACTTAAGTTCCTTACTTCTATGTCATTACAGCCAAACATATATAAACCTAATAACCATAACAAGTTAACCTTACAGGATAAAATGTTCCCCCATACGATAGATACCTTTCTCATAATTAAAATATTTAAATTTTATTTTCATATAAACAAATTTAATAAAAATATTCCATTATTCAATCACTTACAAGACAAATAGTATCATTTTATTAGTTTATTTTAAGAAAAAGAAATCTCAATTACATATTCAAATATTTAAAAGATTTTCTCCACAAAATATAGAAATGTCATTTTTTAACTACAAAAAATCCCTAAGAGCCCAATACCCTTAGGGATTTCATTACCTTTATTACAATAATGATATATTATTCTTTCAGATCCTTCAATTCCCAAGCCAATGCACTGGCACCCAGTACGGCGGCATCGGAATCCTTCAGTTCGGAAACGAGCAATTTCGTCTTACCTTTATAGATATTCAGGATATTCTTATCGATTGATTCCTGAATCGGTTTCATGATATAGTCACCGGACTTAGCCAGACCGCCGAACAATACAATTGCTTCGGGACTGGAGAATGCGATAGCGTCCGCCAAAGCTTCACCCAAAATATTTCCGGTAAATTCGAAGATTTCCTGTGCCAGTTTATCGCCTTGAACGGCTGCGTCATATACATCCTTTGAAGTAATGTTTTCTGCAGGAATATTACGGAGCAGACTTGCATCCGTGCGGGCAGCCAAAAATTCGCGAGCAGTGCGGGCTACACCGGTAGCCGAACAATAGGTTTCCAGACAACCTTTACGGCCGCAACCACAAAGACGACCATCGCGACGAGCGATAACATGTCCCAACTCACCGGCAAAACCGTCATGACCATACACCATCTGACCGTTGATAACGATACCGCTACCTACACCTGTACCCAATGTAATCATGATAAAGTCTTTCATACCACGGGCAGCGCCGTATGTCATTTCACCGATAGCGGCAGCATTAGCGTCGTTTGTCAGGGCTGTAGGAATGCCCAGTCTTTCTTCAAACATAGCAGCCAACGGAAGAATACCTTTCCAAGGTAAATTCGGAGCGAACTCGATAGTTCCTGTATAGTAGTTACCATTCGGAGCACCCACACCGATACCTCTGATTTTATCCACACCGCCATTGGCGATAATCAATGGAAGAAGATTCTTGCACACTTCATCTGCATACTCTTCTACCGTAGGATAACCGGATGTTTTGATAGAACTGCTTGCTATAATAGTTCCGCGCGCGTCTACAATTCCAAAGACGGTATTTGTTCCGCCTATGTCAATACCTACTACGTAGGGTTTCTCCATGTTTGAATTCA
>ERZ837910.513-NODE-513-length-59827-cov-7.306046_pt1 | contig 59827 bp, 64 predicted proteins | sample MGYA00519940_ERZ837910 | MGnify/ENA primary metagenome ERZ837910 (study PRJEB31850, sample SAMEA3708825) | human gut metagenome | biome: human gut; feature: human-associated habitat; material: faeces | place: China | collected 2014 ... | reverse complement strand
GTTATTATCTAATTTATCTACATTACATAATCATCCCCACAAACCCTAATTTATAATACTGATTATAAATTATCAAAGACAAAAAATATAACAATAAAGCTCTATGAAAATCTAGTTTCATAGAGCTTTAATTTATGCTTTTTTAAAAAATCTTTTATAAGTATTTATATCTTCTTTAACTTCTGAAATATCCATTGTGTAATAGGGAAAACCCATTTCACAATAAATTTCTATTAAGTGTTCTTTAGAAATACCCAGTATCTCAGCAACTCTGCCGTGAGAGTATTCTAAATTATCAATTTTTGGGCGTAACTGTAAGGCTTTTTCCTTTAGTTTATCCATATCTTTATTAGAAAGTGCTGTCATAAAAATCACATCATTTCATATTACAAAATATTCTACAATAGTAGAAATTACAGATTATTTATTTTCCAATGCCTTTACAATTTGGTTAGCACACATATATACATTACCACCACCCATTGTTAGTACAAGGTCGCCTTCCTTAGCATTCTTAACAATGTAGTCAGTGATTTCATCAAATGTTTCAAGACAAACTGAACCAGGAACTTTCTTGCCTAAATCAGTGTTGTAAACATTGTATGTGTTAGTTTCCCTAACCGGTAAAATAGCAGAGATAATTGCAGTATCAGGAATCTTTAGAGCCTTAGCAAAGTCATCCATTAATAGTGCAGTACGGCTGAATGTATGTGGTTGGAAAACTGCCCATACATGTTTGAAGCCAAGCTCCATAGCAGTTTCTAGTGTAGAAGTTAATTCTGTTGGATGGTGAGCAAAGTCGTCAACAACAGTAATGCCATTTGGCTTGCCCAGTAATTCAAATCTTCTGTGTACACCTGTGAACTTTGCAATGTTTTCTGCAATATCTTTAATTGGTACACCAAGATAATCTGCAACTGTAATTGCTGCAAGAGAATTATAAACATTGTGAATACCAGGTACTGATAGGTTAATCTTTGTTAGAAATTCGCCTTGATACATTAAATCATAACTTTGAGTAACACCATGTCTTTGCATATTTGTTGCATAATAGTCATTTTCCATTGAAAGGCCGAATGTAATCTTCTTAATGTTAACATCTTCAAGTGCATCTTCAGCATTTGCATTGTCACCGTTATAAACAACAAGGTTGCTTGTCTGATGAGCAAACTTGTTAAATGACTTTTTGATGTTGTCAAGATTCTTGAAGTAGTCAAGATGGTCAGCATCAATATTTAGGATAACTGAGATAAATGGATGTAACTGTAGGAAAGAGTCAACATATTCACAAGCTTCACATACCATAATATCACTTTTACCAACATGACTGTTGCCACCAATGTATGGTAGCTTACCACCAATAATAGCTGATGGGTCTTTCTTTGAACCCACAAGAATTTGAGTTAGCATACCTGTTGTAGAAGTCTTGCCGTGAGTACCACTGATAGCAACACTCTTTTTGTAGTGACTTACTACAATGCCTAACATTTCTGAACGCTCAAGTGTTGGAATACCCATTTCTCTTGCTGCAACAAGTTCAGGGTTATCATCCTTGATTGCTGCTGTGTAGCAAAGAACATCCGGCTTTGCATCCTTAATATTCTCTGCGTTTTGTCCCATATATACCTTAATGCCATAGTTACGGATTCTCTCCAGAGTGTCACCCTCTGCAATGTCAGAACCTGTAATTTCATAACCTTTAGCTAAAAGAATTTCTGCTAGTGGACACATACCACTACCACCAATTCCCATAAAATGAATTCTTTTTTTATCGTCTAAAAAATGCTTTTTATCCACAATAATTACCTCTTTAATTTATTTATAGTTCCATTATATAATTTTATAAGATAAATTGCAATTACTATAACAGATATTTTATAAAATTGTTGATTTGACTATGTATAAATGTTAAAATTAAGATATGAAAAAAATTATGACTATTAAGAAGAATGACAGATTAATAATTGATATAACCGGCACAACAAGTGAGGGTTATGGTGTAGGCAAAAGTGATGAGGGTATTGCAATTTTTGTACCTAATTCAGCAGTAGGTGACAGGGTAGATGTACTGATTGTTAAGGTGCTAAAGCGTTATTGCTTTGGCAAAGTGATGGAAATTATCAAGCCATCAGAATATAGACAAGAAGTAGATTGTAAAGTTTTTCTAAAATGTGGTGGTTGTTGTTACCGTCATATTACCTATGATGCTGAATTAAAAATCAAGGAGCAAAAAGTAAAGGATGCTATTGCAAGAATTGCAGGTCTTAATGTAAAAATCAATCCTATTGTAGGAGCAGATGTACCGGATAATTACAGAAACAAAGCACAGTTTCCTTTAGCTAAAAATAAAGACGGTAATGTTGAAATGGGCTTCTATGGCTTTCATAGCCATAGGGTGGTTGATACCGATACTTGCTTGTTACAACCTAAAATTTTTGATAAGGTAATGGCAGTAGTCAAGGTCTATTTGCAAACCACTAATGAAACTATCTATGATGAAACAACCCACAAAGGTTTAGTGAGACATTTGTATGTTAGATACGGTGAAAAAACAGGTGAAGTAATGGTTTGTCTGGTTATTAACGGTGACAAACTAAAGGATGAAACTTTACTTGTTAATTCTCTAAAAGAAAATATATCTAACCTAAAAAGTGTTGTAATTAATTCTAATAAAGAAAAAACAAATGTAATTACAGGTACAAAAAATAGAGCAATCTATGGTGACACTTATATTATTGACAACTTGTGTGGACTTAATTTCAGAATTTCCCCAAATAGTTTTTATCAAGTTAACCATAGTCAAGCAGAGAAACTTTATAACAAAGCTAAAGAATATGCTAACCTTACAGGTGAAGAAAATTTAATTGACCTTTATTGTGGTACAGGTACAATCGGTCTTACAATGGCTAGTGAATGTAAAAGTTTAATCGGTGTTGAAATTGTACCTCAAGCAATCAGAGATGCTAAACTTAACGCAAAGCTAAATAATATTAATAACGCACAGTTTATTTGTGGTGATGCAACAAAGTGTGGGGAAAAGCTAAAGAATGACACTATTTCTCCTGATGTTGTAGTTGTTGACCCACCAAGAAAAGGACTGACAGAGGACTTGATACTTTCAATTAAAGCTATGTCACCAAAGAGAGTTGTTTATGTTTCTTGTGACCCGGGAACTTTAGCTCGTGATTTAAAGTTTTTTGCAGATAACGATTATTCCCCTGTAGAATTAACCCCATTTGACCTTTTCCCTCGTACCAGCCATGTGGAAAATGTCTGCCTTTTGGTTAGAAATAATTAAGGTTACTTGATGAATATAGAAACACAGAAAAGAATATGTTTTTGGAGATAAAAAGTTATCAGTTCCTGAATAAAATTTAATTTTCAATTAAAAAAAGACTCTCATACTATTTACTAGTAATGAGAGCCTTTTCATATCAATATTATTTTTCAATTCGCTTTTCAATATGTCTGCCACCATACATTACACGAACAATTGTAACTATATGTTTAACATTGTTTGTAATGTAAAACACCAAGTAATTATCAATTGGCATAATACGCAGATTTTTACTTTTCCATGGTTCTTTGTCATACAATCTAAAACGCTCAGGCATTTGTTCTAAAGAGTATATAGCCTGTTCTAAACGGTCAAGTAGATTAGATGCATTTATAAAAGACTGTAAGTCAAAAGCAATATATCTGAATATTTCTTCTAAATCATTTTGAGCCTTAGATGTAATATCTATTTTATAATTCATATGTCATACTTGTTACGGATAGATGCAAATACTTCTTTAGCCGGAATAGTATTTCCATTTTCAACATCCTGTAAACCTTTCTCTATTTCCTTATTAAATTCATCTTCTGTGATTTTGTTAATATCTAGTGGATGATTAGGAATTTTCAGTTCAAAGGGAATACCATTGTGCATTACAATTTGCTTATAAAACATAGTGATTGCACTTGACGCAGAAATGCCCAGTACATTCAAAATAGCTTCTGCGTTTTCTTTTAGATCAGGTTCAATTCTAGCATATAAGTTTGCTGATTTTGCCATATATAAAACTCCTTCCAAAAGTATAATTTGTTTCCTTAATAATATTATATAGTATTGTATATACAAACGCAATACATATTCTAATATTATTATATTATAAATGCTGTATAGTATTAAGTTAAAACAAATGTTATAATAGAGAAAATAAAAAATAGAAAGAATATTTATGAAAAAATTTATCAAAAACATAATACCCTACATATCCACATTATTACTAGTTGGGATAATGGTAGGGATAGCTGAATTACTTAATGAAAAAGAAATAATTTTCCCGGAGATAACTGCACTTGCAGTTGGATATATGGTAGCACAAAAGAGAAGTTGGAAAGTCAACGGAAAAAGAATGTTACTCCTGATAACAATATGTGCAACTGTTGGTGTGCTGATAGTTAGATACAGTGGACTTGCACTTTTCCCACAAATGATAATTGCCTTTTCTTTTGCACAAATATTATTTATGTTTTCCGGTACAACCTTTGCACCATTTGTGTCTGCAATAGTGTTGCCGGTTATGATGCAAACGAAAAGTTTTATTTATCCCATTTCTGCAGTTGTATTAACCATATTGGTAATCGGTTTTCATCAACTATTTTTGAAAATGAAAATTAGGGAAGATGAAGAATATATACCTGTAATGCTAAACAGTAAAGATGATATTATTGATACTGCACTAAGGATAGTTTGTGTTGCTATTGTTGGTTTTGTGGCAATTTATTTTAACTATAAATTTATCATTGCACCACCACTTTTAGTAGCATTTACAGAGTTCTCTCGACCAAGAAATAAAGTGAGAAACAAACCTATAAAAACTGTTTTGGTTATAACAGGTTGTGCTTTAGTAGGTTCATTATCTAGATATTTATTAACAATAAAATTAGAATTACCATTAACAGTTTCAGCCTTAATTGCTACATTAATAATGCTTTTGTTTTTAACCTACACAAAAATGTATATGCCACCTGTTGGTGCAATTACAATACTAAGTATGATGATCCCAGAAATTAGTGTAATAACATATCCACTTCAAATATTTGTAGGTAGTGTTGTGATTATCCTATTATCAAGAGTTTTCTTTATGTGGAGACAAGATAAAAAATTATATGAAAAAGAATATGAACTAACTGCACATTAAGTTGTGCAGTTTTTTAATTGATTACAATAGTGAAACCATATAATTAAAAGTATCTATTTCCACATTATTATGTTATAATGATAAAAAATAGAGAAAAGAGTTTTTAAGATGGAAAAAGAATTAATTTGTCCTGTATATAAAAAGTGCAATGGCTGTCAGCTAATGAATATGCCATATGTACAACAACTAAGTTGGAAACAAAATAAAGTAGAAAGATGCCTTTCACAATTTTGTAATGTTAAGAAAATTATAGGTATGGATTCACCCTATAATTATAGAAATAAGGTTCAAACTGTGTACCGTACAACAAAAGGTGGCAGAATAATCAGTGGTGTTTTTCAGTCATCAAATAACGGTATTGTTGGTGTGGAGCATTGTTTGTTAAACAGTAAGCGTAGTGACAAGATTGCCATTGCAGTAAAAACAGTTCTAAAGAACCTAAATATTTCTATCTATAACCCTAAAACAGATAAAGGATTTTTCAAAAATATTTTAGTCCGTACTGCTCAAAATACCGGTGAAATTCTCCTAACAGTTGTTACTGCTAAAGGTAAATTTCCTAAAGAAAAAGAGTTTGTCAAAGGTGTTCTTAAACTATTCCCAAAGATTACAACTATTGTACATAATGTGAACCCTAACCCTGCAAAAATGAAACTGGGTTCTTATGAAAAGGTGCTTTACGGCAAAGGTACAATTATGGATGTATTATGTGGTTGTAAGTTTGAAATTTCACCAAAGTCATTTTACCAAGTGAATTCACTTCAAACAGAAGTCCTTTACAAAACTGCAATTAAATTTGCTCAGCTTAATAAGGATGATGTTGTGCTGGATACTTATTGTGGTATAGGTACAATCGGTCTTGTAGCATCAAAATATGTTAAAAGTGTGGTAGGTGTAGAGGTTAACCCTCAAGCAGTAGAAGATGCTAAGAAAAATAAAGAACTTAATAAGAAGAGTAACATAAATTTCTATTGTAAAGATGCCGGTGAATTTATGACAGAAATGGCAAGTGAAGAAGTAACTTCACCAAATGTTGTTTTTGTTGACCCACCAAGAGCAGGTTGTAGTAGAGAATTCCTAGATTCTCTCTGTGAGCTTTCACCGGATAAAATCGTTTATGTGAGTTGTAACCCTGAAACTTTGGAAAGAGACTTGCATTATCTAACTACAAAAGATTATTCCGTTACCAAAATCCAACCTGTGGATATGTTCCCTCATACAAACCATGTTGAGTGCGTAGTAATGTTGACTAAGATTTAATACGGCGTACTAGTAAATGCCGTAAAATAAGGCGTTTAGAAAGTTTTTTGTATTGAAAATCAAACCACGAAAAACGGCTGAAAAATCCCATAAAAACTTGATTTTTTTATAGTTGGGTGGACAGGAATATTGAGAATAGGTTGAACAGACAAAAATATTGAACTTAGAAGGAGGTTATTATAATGGCAGGTTGTACGTGCGAAAATTGGTCGCTGCAAGATTTGTCTTCAGCACTTCAAGATATGCACAAAGATAATAAAAAGATAGTTGTCCCAATGTTTCAGAGAGGAAAACGATGGAATAAAAATCAAGAGAAAATTTTTATTGATTCCTTGATTAAAGGATATCCTGTTGGCACCATGCTGTTTTATGAAACTTTCGAAGATAACAAAAAAACCTACATACTGGTAGATGGTCTTCAAAGAGGAAATAGCATCAAGAAGTACATGACTAACCCTACAGAATTTTTTTATGATGATAGCATTTCAGATGAGTTTTGTGCTGAAATTTTAAAGATTGTGGGACAAGAAGATGAGGAGTTCTATTCTTCTATCAGAACGATTCTGACATCTTTTATCAAAGAGCAGAAGACGTTCAAAAACCTTCAGTACTATTCTGTGTCAAAACTTATAGCTGATGAGTTTAAAGTTGGCTATGAACCTATTGAAAAGCTTATTGATACCATCAAGAATTTCTTTGAGGAACGCCAGGACTTGTATGACCGTATCGCAAGTACTGTAATCCCAGTTATTGTGTATACCGGAGAGGAAAGCAATCTGCCAGACATTTTCGATAGAATCAATTCAAAAGGTACTCCGTTAGACCAATATGAAGTGTATGCAGCTGCTTGGCCAGTTAATGAAAAGTATACTATCAGTAATTTGGATGTGATAGAACATATCGTTAAGAAATATGATTCTTTTGTTGAGGACGGTTATTTTATTCATGGCTATAGTCGTGAAGAAATGCGTACAACAAGAAAAGTTAATGCGTTTGAATACTTATTTGGATTAGGAAAGTATCTAGTTGAGAAATATGAGATTTTAGGATTTAATAAGAATCTTGCCGATGATACGGTAAATCCTATTGCTTTTGAATTAGTAAATGCTTGCTTAAACGACGCAGATAAAATCCGTATTCTATATAAGAATTTACAGACTATAGACTTGAATGTTTTGGAGAAAGCTATATATAATGCTATAGATTTTGTTAATGATTCTATTTCAGTTGTTACAAAGTTCAAAGGCAATTCAAGAAATGCAAATAAGATTTTCCATTCTAAATATCAGATCCTTTCTATGATTTCTACTACTTTTAAGGAAATGTATGCTAATGGAGATTTTACTCATTTCGCTGATAGTTGGCAAGATAGAAAGTCAACGATTGCAAAGAACTTGGTTCATTATTATGTGTATGACATCATCACAAATTATTGGAGTGAAGGTGGTACGGGTAAGATTCATGCGGCGGCGAAACCAAATCGATATATGAATGAAATCTCTAGCCGTGCGTGGATGGTTGCACTCGATGGATTCTTTGAACGTTCGATGTTGAGAGCAGAAAGTAAAAAGGTAGCAAATCCAAAGAGTGAAGAGTTTGTAGTTCTTAATTGCATCTATCTCAAGACATTTACAGCTATGGATCAGCTTTCTATTGAGCGCTTTGATGTAGAGCATATTGCTCCGAAAGAACAGATGAGAAAGCTTATCGAAGCTTGCAAGGGAGAAGGTTTACCAATTAGCTGCATTGCTAATTTGTGCTATTTGCCTGAATATGTAAATCGTAGCAAGAAAGACAAGAATTTCTACCAAGATAAAAAGTATCTTCAGTATGTTAAGTTGGAAGAGGTTGAAACAAAATACAGCTTCACTGAAGAGGAAGATTTAGACTGGATGGATATGCCTTATGAGAAACCAGAAGACTTTGCAGTATTAAAAGAATATTATACAGATTACTGTACAAAACGATTTTCAAAGATTAAACATCTTTTCTGCGATGCTCTTGGAATTACCTATGAAGAGGTTGAAGAGGTACAGGAAGAAGTAATCACTGTAGTTTCTCCAAAGGTAAAACCTGTGGAAAGTAAGAAGGTTAAATTTGCTGATAAGTGCGTGGTGAGATTAGCACAAGAGGTTGGCAACGAATTGATAAAAATGGGACGAAGCACTTATATGACATCTGATGGAAAGAAGGGATTTGTGCTTACCACATCAAAGGCATATAAGCAAGGCAATCGTGATAAATATTGGTTTGCTTACAGGAGAAATCCATTAGAAGATTTGAAAAAATGTGAAGAAGTCTATGTTGTGTATGGATGTAAAGATGAGTCGACAATGGTAAGTTTACCTGTTTCGCTTATTGAAGAACACATCGATGCTTTGAATATATCAAAAGATGATGATGGTAAAATAACTCATTGGCATATGGTGTTTTTCAAGGATGCGTCTGGAAATATGACATGGCTCTTATCGAAACCTGATTTACAAGAAATCAGTATAGACAAGTATAGAATATAATTATAATTAGTTGAGGAATAAATACTATTTATAAAGAAAACTTGAATTGCAGTAATGTGGAGCAAGCGAAAAACGGTCCTAAAAGAAAGAAAACCAAGTACAGCTCTAAAAAAGCATAATTAACACAATTTGTTGATGAAAATTAGGTGCATTTTTGTGGTTCATATTACTTGATAGTATAGGGGAAAAGAGTGATATATGGTAGTACTAAAACAGTAGGGAAGGTATTATTTATATGCTTTATTTAAAAACATCGGTTAAAAATGGAATAATCAGTCTTTATCCTTTGAACCCAGATGAAATGTATTATAAATGCGAAGTGTGTGGGGATTTTTATGGCATTGATAATTTATCGGACTTTTCGTTTGATGATCATGTGTTTTTGAAAGACTACATATGTCCACAATGTGAAGCAGAGATTGAAGAGGATTATGAACTTGAACAAGAAGAAGAATTTCAATCCAAAATTGAAAAGGCTCTTAAAATGAATAATCTAATAAAATAGCCTAATAATTTCACATTGAGACTGTAGTTCTGTTGACTAAAGTACATAATGGATAGTGTGAAAATGCATGAAATATAAGGCTTTTCCGAGGATTTGGACGTAAATCCAGGCCCTCGGATTTTCTGCGTTTTAGGAGCTGCAAAGAGACTGATTTTTATAGTTAGATAGAAGTGTTGAGTTGAGGTTGGGTAGACGGAAATATTGACACATAATCTATGAATTTGAAGAACGATTTTTTTGACACAGTTTATTGTGAAAATTTAAGAGGAAAATCAATCGTACTTTCTTACTTGTAAATATCATAAAATATAATCAAATATAATGAAATATTGACAAAGCACTTTTTTTGAGTATAATGTTTTATGGATATTTATAATTTTTTGTTTATGTATGAGATGCATAATGGCTGAAAATAGTAACGATAATTACATTGGAATAGATGAAGCTGCTGAATATTTAGGTATTAAGACAGTAACACTTCGCAATTGGATAAAAAGAGATGAAAATCTCCCTGCCTACAAGATAGGTAAATTGCGGAAATTAAAAAATCAGAATTGGATGAATGGGTTCAAAGTGGTAGTAGTGCAATTAACTAGTTCGGACTGGAGAAAATAGATAGATGGAAGAAAGATATATTCTTTATAACGAAAGTTGTATGGATGCGATGAGTAAGATGGAAAATGACTCAATCGATTTAGTACTTACGGATCCCCCCTATAATTTAGGACTTTTTATGAAAAATAGGGCAACAAACCTTAAGGCGATGAGAGAAAATTTCTTTGGCGCTGCAGGTTGGGATGATTTAGAATTTGATGAATGGGAAAAAGACATGGATGATATGTTTGCTGAACTTGCAAGGGTGATAAAACCACGTGGATCAGTGATTATGTTCATGTCAATCATAAAGGTAGAGTCGATAATAAAGTTAGCTGAAAAACATGGCTTCTACTATAAAACAACTGGTATTTGGCATAAAAAGAATCCAATGCCGAGAAATATGAATTTACATTTTATAAATTCAACGGAAGCGTGGATATATTTTACCTATAAAGCACATACAGGGACCTTTAACAATGAAGGAAAAGCAATTCACGACTTTGTTGAAACATCATTAACACCAAGAAGTGAAAAGAAATACGGGAAGCATCCAACCCAAAAACCAGTGCAGTTACTTGAACATTTTGTAACAATTCTGTCAGATGAAGATGATGTTGTTTTTGATCCGTTTTCAGGTAGTGGAAGTTCAGGAGTCGCAGCATTGATGCATAATAGACGATTTATTGGCTCGGAAATTAACACTGAGTACTATAAAAATTCAAAGGAAAGGCTCAGTGGTATGATTAACAATGGATAAATTGAAAATGATAGACCTTTTTGCGGGTGTAGGTGGTCTTTCGTTAGGGTTTGAGCAGGCCGGGTTCGAGACTGTAATTGCTAACGAGTATGATGTATCTATTGCAGAAGCATACATTAAAAATCGATCCAATGCGAATATGGTAGTAGATGATATAACAAAATTACGTATTCCCGATACGTTTGGAAAATATAAAAATAAGGTTACATTGGTTGTAGGAGGGCCGCCTTGCCAGGGGTACTCACAAAAAGGACAGAGGAAAACAATCAATGACCCTAGAAATTTCCTTTTTAAATACTTTGTTGAAGTGGTAAAGGAAGTTGAACCACAGTATTTTGTTATGGAAAATGTACCTAACTTGTTGACTGCAGAGAAAGGATTTTTCAAGCAAGAATTAGAAAAACTCTTCACTGATTTAGGGTATACAATAAATGCACAGGTACTTTGCGCTGCAGATTATGGAGTGCCACAGAATAGACATAGAGCCTTTATTATTGGAAAACATGGTACCTCCAAAGTTGAAATGCCAAAAAAGAAGGACAAGAGAACAACCATATGGGACGCCATTAGTGATTTGGCATATCTGGAGTCTGGTCAGGGAACTGAAATTTCAGAATACCTTACGCAACCAGAATCCGATTACCAGAAGTTGATGAGAGAAGGAAGTAAACAAGTTTTTAATCATAGAGCAACGAATCACTCGAAAATAGCATTAGAGAGACTCAAACTGATTCCACCAAAGGGTGGAAAAGAATTTCTGCCCCCAGAACATCTGACAAAGTCTATATATAGTGGAACATGGGAGCGTATGGATGCAGATGATATTTCAGTGACAATTACAACTCGTTTTGACACGCCTTCATCTGGTAAATTTACACACCCATATCTTAATCGAGCAATAACAGTAAGGGAAGCGGCTAGAATACAATCATTTCCAGATAGTTTTCATTTCTATGGTACTAAAACATCACAAATGAAACAGGTGGGAAATGCAGTACCTCCTATGCTTGCTAAAGCAGTTGCTGATGCGATTATTAAAGATATGAGTAAGTAATGTATATAAAAATTTGAAAAAAAGAATTATTGGTTTATAGGCAAGGACATCCTTGCCTTGTACTGATATAGAAAGGATAAGAAAATGCCAACATATATTGTTTATGATTCAAAGATTAAAACAGGAACAAAGTATTTAACAGAAGAGGTTGCGTATTTTTTAGGGGGAATCTATGCGGCTGATGAAAGCGTAATGAGTAATGGTAAGACATACTGGGCAGCTCCAGTTAGATATAATCCAACATACTCAACTACAACAGAAACAGCTGAACATTTTGATTTTGTAAGTACTATCTCTTCAAAAGTGAATGGCTATACAGTTATGAAAGATAACATTAAAGGCACTTCACTTGATTCAGGTAAAAATAGATTACCGGGGTTTAGTACTTTTTTTGAATCTACAGGATTGACTGATCTTCTTGTAGAGATTCCCAATTTAAAGACTGCTTTATTTGCGTCATCGAAGGAAGTAAAGAAAGCATTTATTATTGGTGTTATAGATGGTAGAGGAACACCCGATGTAAGTGCAGCAAAGAAGATTATTAGATATTTGTCATTAGATTGTCCTAATAATACCATTGGCAGTTTTCTTTCAGATGTGATGACTAACTATGGTCTTGATATAAACTATAATACTGCCCGTGATCGCTTAGAGGGTGGTAAACCAAGAAAACCACAGTTGAGAATCAAGAATGTAGAATATTATATGGAACATTTGGGATATATTTCTCCAGCAAAAGTAAGAAAACTAAAAGATGTTTATGATGCAAAGTATGGTCATTCAAGCATTACTAATGATAGTTCATTTTTAGCTGGATTAAAATATTTGAAAGGTTAAGGGAAAAAGAAATGGCTGAAAATATTATTTTTTATGGACCCCCAGGAACTGGAAAGACGTATTTGTTACAGTCGATAATGAATGATTACATAGATTATGACATTACAGATACACAGCTTAAGTCAGCGTATACGCTCGAATCAAAAGATTGGATTTTAATAACATTAGTGCTTTTGCAGAATCAAGGTAAAATGCCTACGAAAGACATTCAGACAAAAGTTGATAGTTTAAGCTTGGGAGTAACAATTAATGTTGCAGCAGAATTGGATAAGCACAATATTGAACAGCCGCCAATACCTGGAGTAACTAGAGAACAACCCAGAGTTTTCTTCTCAACAAATCCGGGAGAGTGGTATGTCGATTTAATTAGAGTTCAGCAGGCAAGAGCAGATTTCTTTAAGAAATTTCTAAGTACAGCGGGAATTACTAAAAGATATGATTTTGTTACTTTCCATCAGTCTTATTCATATGAAAACTTTATTGAAGGAATTAGACCTGAATATATAGCAGCTACAAAGAGTATAGATTATTCTCCAAAGGATGGAGTTTTCAAATCTCTTTGCGAAAAAGCGCTAAAGCATAAAGAAAAATCATATGCCATTTTTATTGATGAGATAAACAGAGGAAATATCTCAGAGATTTTTGGAGAACTTATCAGTTTAATAGAAGTTGATAAAAGGGAAGGTGAAACCGGTGCGTTGTCAGTAGTATTACCTTATTCCAAACAAACATTTTCAGTTCCATCAAATATTAATGTATATGGAACAATGAATACTGCTGATAGATCTATAGATCAGATTGATATTGCATTAAGAAGAAGGTTTAAATTTAGACCAATGCTTCCAAGTGCAAAAGTAATAGAACAAGAATTAAACCTTCAGGGCATTGATGCACATGATATTGATGGGATTGATTTAATTGAATTATTTAATGCTCTTAATGCTAGAATTGAGATTTTACTTGATTCGCAGCATTTATTAGGTCATGCATTGTTTATTGGCTGTAAGTCAGTTGATGATGTAGCTAATGTAATTAGAAATTCTGTCGTACCATTGCTAGAAGAGTATTTTTATGATGATGTGCAGAAAATACAGATGGTATTCAATGACTTAGATGGCAATGGAGATTTACGAACTACAGCAATTTATCTTCATACAGATTTGGTGGTTGATGATTATTTTGCTTTTACAGGTGATTACATGATTGATGACAAAAAACACTATTATGTTGCGGAAAATATAAATGATAAATCATTGGAGCAGATATATAAATGATAGATACTATTATCATCAAAGAATACGACCAACTTCATATTAAAGATGAGAGAGATGTTGAACATAATACGATTTCTAAGGAAGATGCTTTGGCTTTACAATCAATTATTATGGATGATGAGCCCGTTTTTAAGTGGGGATATAAAAAACTTATAGCACAGCATTGGGTGGGAACGATTTCATTAAAAGATCTAAACATTGAGATTCTTCCCAAACTGTACGGATATGTATCGACTGATGATTTGAGAATAGTTCTAATGAGAATGATTACAATCTCACATCAAAATCCATCAGTAAGAGAAATGCCTGGAATGGTTAAAATGCAAAAGAACTCCTTGATAGAAATGTTGATTGATACATACTTGAATGCCTTGGAGAAATATGTAAAGGAAGGACTTCAACATTCTTATAAGAAAATCGATCAGAATATTAGTCGTGTAAAAGGAAAAATATTATTTGGAAAACAGTTTTCCAAAAATATCTTAAATCCAACTAAGTTCTGGTGTCGTTTTTCTAAGTTTACTGATGATAACGAAATAAATCAATTTATGAAGTTGTGCCTTATGGAAATGAATAGAGTAAGTAAGGACAGTCAAAATAAGAGACGCATTAAATACTTTCTGCCAATATTTGATGACATTGCCACCGTCAAAAAAGAAAAGGTTTTAGCAAAAACAATCACTTTTAACTCTACTAATCATAGGGTGGAGGAAACATATAGGTATGGAGTCTTATTTTTGAACAATATCTTTAGTACTTTGAGTGCTGGAAATACGTCTATAAGTATGATGCTTTTTAATATGAATGATGTATATGAATTGTTTATATATAGAGTGTCTAGAATAGTATTTGGTAAAAATTCAATTTATCAGATGAGAAGAAATTATTTACTAGAGAGAAAGTCGGACTCCAAAAGATTTATTGGATTACGTCCAGATATAACAATAAAGAAAGATTCTGGTAAGTTGGATATTATAGACACAAAATGGAAAATCCCCAAGAATTTTGCTAAGGAAGCAGACACGTATCAGATGAATGCCTATTCCTCAAGTATAAAAAATGTAGAGCGAATTATTTTACTGTACCCATTTGTGAAGAAAACTAAAATAGTGGATGAGTATAGTTTTTTAGACATGGCAGGAACAAAGAGACCATTGTGTATTAGAACAATTGATTTAATGTTGGTTCTTGATTGGAAAGCGTTTTTAGATGAGTTTAAGAATGCTGTGGTTTAATGGTAGTTGACTGTAAGGGCTTGAAGGAGGAATTTTATTTATGGGAGCAGACCGCTCATTTACTGATTATGTAAAGAAAAGATTTGATAATAATTTTTGGGCGGTAGCTGATGAGTACTTAAGTGAAAATACTGACCTAATAGAAAAACTTGCTGAAAAGTTACATCGAGTAGGAGAACATGAGATTTCTGATGTTAAGACGGAATATGTATGGGTTGAGGATCAGCCTGGCATGGAAATCCGTTTTGATGTTGCTCTGTCTGTGACAATTGAAATTAAAGATGGTGATTACCATTATGATGATAGTGTGGAGAGAACGATATGGATAATTGTGAATTGCAGAGGTAATTTTGATACAAATCTAGATGACTTTGAGATCCTTGATTATGGGTACTACAACGGAAAGAGTAAGGCTCAACATCCTATGGATGACTCTCTGGTTCCATATATCACGAGTGACAAGCTTGAGCAGGAAGCAGAAGCCTTCTTACAAAGATATTTCCCAGAAGCATTAAGAGTACCATTACGTGGGCAGGCTCCAGTGTGGGTTGACCCAACAGAGTTGGCAAAGAAGATGGGGCTAAAAATAAACAGTCATCGTATTAAAGAAGATGCATCTATTTTTGGACAGCTATATTTTGTGGACACTGAGGCAGATATTTTTTCTGAAACTGAAGATAAAAATGTTAAAACCCATATTTCTGGAAAAACAATAATGGTTGACCCTCAGACGTATCTTTTACGAAACTTGGGTTCAATCAACAATACAATTATCCATGAGTGTGTGCACTGGGACAAACATCGTAAAGCGTTTAAATTAGAGCAACTATATAATGAATCATCAACATGTATTAGCTGCGTGGTTGTTGGTGGTGCTGCTACTGGAATTTCCAAGAAAGCAACTGAATTTATGGAGTGGCAAGCCAATCAGCTTGCTCCAAGAATTCAAATGCCAAAAGAACCATTTATTCAGCGAGCTAAAGATTGCATTAGTAGATATATGCGAGAGCTGAATTTGGCTCATGAAATTGATGTCATGGAAGCTGTAATTGAGACCTTGGGTATAGAGTTCGGGGTTTCACGCCAGGCAGCAAAAATTCGATTGGTAGAGCTTGGATTTGAAAGTGCTATAGGAACATATACTTATGTTGATGGACATTACGTAAGACCACATAGCTTCAGCAAGAAAACACTTGAACTTCATCAAACCTATACTATTCCGACTCAAGATGCTTTAATTCAGAGATGTATTAACCCTAAGTTAAAGGAGAAGACTAAAAATGGTGATTACCTCTTTGTAGAAAATCACTATGTGTATAATGCTCCATTGTATGTTGATTATGATGAGGATGGTAATCTTGTTCTGACAGACTATGCTAGATCGCATATGGATGAATGCTGTCTTGTTTTTGATATGACAGTGGTTACCAAGTCGATTAATAATGCATATCATACTTTGTGCTATCTAAATCGTGAACCAAGCGATATTACATTTGAGGTGAAGTATCACAATGGTTACGAAAATTCACCACAGGAGAGACAGGTCGCTTTGCGACAGAAGCAGATGTCTGAATGGATGGATATAAGAAGGAAAATGACCGATGATCAAAGTCAGTGTATGGAGCTACTTCTTGGTTGGAGAAAGATGAAGTGTACAGAGTTAGCAGATTCTATCGACATCAGTGAGAAAACAGTTAGGAGAATCACCAAGGGTGAAAATGCGCCTGAGTTGAAGACTGCTGTTAGAATCTGTTTTGCATTACACCTGCCACCTATGATAAGTGAAAAACTATTAGAGGTGTTTGGATGTAAATTGATGCCGATGAACCAAGAACATCAATGGATAAAAGAAGCATTGGTTCTTAAATATCCAGAGTCATATGATTTAGTTGTGGTGTGGCTTTCAGAATTTAATGTAGAAATATAAAAATTTTTGAGTAAAAGCGAACATTCAATGTCCGTTTTTCGATATGGATTTACGGAGAGAAGGTGTTACATTGGGTTATACAATGACTGAATTTATAGATAATATGTTGGATAATTATTTTGAGAATAGAAGTCTGTATGATATTTCGCCATTCTCTGTAGAAAATTTGCGTGATTGTATTTTGTTTGAAATAATCAAGACAGCATATGATGAGTCAGGAGAGAAAAAATCTCTTCGTGCTAATCGTGGATCAGATGATGATGATAAGAGAATGCGTGACAGTAGGTGGATGTCTTATGCTCAGCATTACAGAACGCTCCAGTACTATCATATTATGGATAGTGCAAATATTAGTATCCCAGAATTATTGCCAGATAATGTGAAGTCTATGTCTGGGAAAATAGAAGGGCATAAACTGACTAAAATGCAGTATTTTGAGATTAATACTATGGCGAATATACCAATATTTAAGTCAATCGTAAGTAAGCGAATCTGTTATGTTAAAAAGATTTCGAATGATGACTTTATACGTGGTATGGAAGAGTATGATAAACTTGTTGTGCATCTGATTAATTTATTAGATGGAGATGTTGAAGATGTGCTATTTGGATCAATTGCTCTATTCACACTCGAATGGAAATATAATATAGAACTTTTTTATAATTGTGCTGTTGAAGCGGAAAAAAGAAAAATAAGTGAAGTTCCTGTACATAGAATTGCAGCCTTGTGTGCTGAATTATCGATTCCACTTCCACCGTATTTTACTACAAAAATTCATACTGAAAGCAGATTCGTTCTTCACAGATTGGATCTAGTTTCGTATCTATATTCTGAAAAAGATAAGATGTGGGATGAAGTTGAAGCTAAATTTTATGACTATTTTGTTGTAAAGCATTATATTGAAAGTGAAATTGTTCATAAGTGGTCTATGTCAGAGTACTTTATAACACACATACCACGTGAGCGATGGGTGGAGTTTATCAGAGAACATTATGATCTTCGTAAGATATATAAACCAAAAGAATGGAATAATAAAAGAGTACGATACTTCAGAAAAATCGTAGGAGAGATGGTTAAAAATATGCCAGTACCAAAGTTATAATATCGTTTTTCCGGATTTCCGTTCTTAAAAGCAAATTGAATATTGGACTAGAATTAAGCCAGTTCATGAGAGTTAGAAAACTTTTATGAGCTGGCTTTTTTGTTTTTTACGAGACTTGAGAGCGGACATTCAATGTCCGTTTTGCAAAAAATTATCGTGATATCTTAGGACTATAAATAGAAATGGAGGTGATTAGGAATGGCTAAGAACTCAAAGCAAACATCCAAAGCAGTTGCTTCTAAAGCAAGCAAAGTTCTTCGTGACGGTCGTTACAGCAAGACATCAAAGTCCGTAGTTGGAAGTGCATTAGCACAAACAAGACCAGTAAAGCGTAAGTAATACTGGCAACAAGGGTGGACAGAGCAGGATTGGATAATCAACCTGTCCACCTCCCTTCGGGGAAAACAAAAATATTAAATATCACAAGGCCTGATTAGCTATAAGGGCATTGGGATACAGATATCGGCATCGATCACAGGACAACCTGTGAAAGGTGCGATAGAAGTACCCTTATTTCCTTATGCCCTTTTTCAGGCAATTCATGGGTCGGTACTTCTATAAGCACCGACCCTATTTGTTTCCTATGCCCTTCTGCAAGAACCAGGCAGAAAGGCAGGAACTTTATGAAAATCAAGATTCGTTACGAGAACGAGTATCAGACACTTGAGGTCGAAAACATGGAATTGGAGAAATGGTTAAATGTCTCCATTTCAGAAGAAGAAAGTCAGGAAGACTACGAAAAGAGAATTCAAGATGTAATCGAAGAGAGATTCAACAGACCCGATTACAACAGCTGGCACAAGCATGACCGTCATACTGGCAACGCTTATATGAAGAGCAAGGACGGGACAGTTGAGGTCAACACAGAAGAGGCAATCATGTTCAGAGCAGCTGATAAGTCAGCCTTTAACATTTCTATTGATGGCGTACATAACCAGCTTGAATACGAAGAATGCTGTGAAACATTGAGAAGTCTTCTTAAACCTGCAGTAGCAGATATGGTTATTGCTATTGCACTTGACGGATACACCGTTGGCGAGTATGCAGCTTCAATTGATGAGGATGCCAACAATGTCAGTCATCGTTATAGACGTGCAATCAACAAATTAAAAAAAGTTTTTTCTAAATCGTCCTTTTAACCCTTCTCCCAAGGCTACTAGTTAGGAGGGTGATTTCTTGGCAGGAACGGCAACCCCTTTGTCCTTACGGACATTTCCCCTAAAAGGGGAATCCCCTCCAAAGAAATTTATTTTGAAGGAGGTAATTCGCATGGAATTACAAGTATTTAACAGCACAGAGTTTGGCTCTGTAAGAACAGCAACTGTAAACGGTGAGGTTATGTTTGTTGCAAAGGATATAGCAACAATTCTTGGATACAGCAATCCGAGAGATGCTATTAACAAGCACGTTGATGATGAAGACAAGGGGGTAGCAAAATGCGACACCCTTGGTGGTATTCAAGATTTAACAATTATCAATGAGTCAGGTCTTTACAGTCTTATCCTTTCAAGCAAGATGCCTAATGCGAAGAAGTTCAAACATTGGGTAACGGCAGAGGTTCTTCCGGCTATCCGTAAGTATGGAATGTATGCCATTGATGAGATTTTGGAAAATCCTGATCTTGCGATTGCAGCACTTACACAGCTTAAGAAAGAGCGTGAGAGAAGAAAACAGCTTGAATGTCAGACGCTTATTCAGCGTCAGCAGATTGCAGAGATGCAGCCAAAGGCAAGCTACTATGACCTTATTTTACAGAACAAGAACACAGTTCCTATTACACAGATTGCAAAGGACTACGGTATGAGCGGTCGCAAGTTTAATGAACTTCTTCATGAGCTTGGGGTTCAGTACAAGTTTAGAAAGACATGGCTTGTATATCAGCAGTATGCAGAATGTGGATATACACAATCACGTACCTATGCAATTGATGAGAATAGAAGTGTGATGCATACCTATTGGACACAGAAGGGCAGACTTTTCCTTTATGACCTTCTGAAGAGCAAGGGCATCTTACCAGTCATTGAACAGGAGGATTAAAAGATATGGGCATCGATAAGTTTAATCATGAGGGTTATTCCGACCCGACTACATATGAGGCTCTTACCAATATCCATCGTGAAAAAATGGCAGCTGATAAAAAGGCTGCCTATCTTCCATTGGTATATATTTGTAGTCCATATGCAGGTGATATCGAGAATAATGTAAAGAATGCAAAAGTGTACAGCAGATTTGCCGTTGATAAGAATGCTATCCCAGTAACACCTCATCTTCTCTATCCACAGTTTATGAATGATTGCAATGAAACGGAACGTGAGATGGCTATGCACTTCAATTATGTACTTCTTGGTAAATGCACGGAACTTTGGGTATTTGGTGGAGTGGTAAGTTGTGGTATGGCTCGTGAAATCGGTGTTGCCAAGAAAAGAAGAATGAAGATCAGATGGTTTGACTATGCGATGAAGGAGGTAAATGAATATGCTTAATTTCACTATATACACAGCAGATTGTGTCGGTAATAGCGGGAACTGTTTGTATCCCAACAAGATGATTGTTACCGATAAGGAATCCTTTAGCAAAGCAACGAAGATGGATCATGTAACTGCAAAGTATAAAGGAAATTATCGCAGTAAGGATAACTTTGAATCCTCCGACTGTATTCCTCTTGACTGTGACAATGACCATTCGGATAACCCGAATGAATGGGTAACACCTCTTGATATAGCACTTGAAATACCGAGTGTTGCTTTTGCTGTATCGTATAGCAGACATCACAACCTTCCAAAGGGAGATAAGTCAGCAAGACCAAGATTTCATATCTTCTTTCCTGTTGAGATTGTATCGGATGAGCAGAAGTATGCAGATATGAAACGCAGGATTGCAGACACTTTTCCTTATTACGATACCAACGCTCTTGATTCGGCTCGTTTCCTTTATGGCAATGACTCTGATGAAGTGGAGTTCTATGAAGGTGACAAGACCATTCTTGATTATCTGGAAGAGGATGATTTTGCTGATTTCGATGCAAGCCTTGAGCAGGTGCCGGAAGGTCAGCGTAACAGTACTATGAGTCACATTGCCGGAAAGATTATCAAGAGATATGGAAATACAGAAGATGCTTATCAGATCTTCCTTAAGAAGGCAGAACTCTGCAATCCACCACTTTCTGAAAGCGAACTTAAGGCAATATGGCGAAGTGCATTAAAGTTCGGTAACAAGGTGTCAAACCAAGAAGGATACATTCCACCTGAACAGTACAACTCTGACTGCAGATTAAAGCCGGAAGACTTCTCCGATGTGGGACAGGCTACGGTTCTTGCAACTGAGTATAGGGATATTCTTCGTTATTCTCCATCGACTGATTACATGGTCTACAACGGCAGTTTCTGGGAAGAGTCAAAACCAAAGTCCCAGGGTGTTTCCCAGGACTTGACGGAAAGACAGCTTGCAGAGGCTGAAACCGAAATGAAGAAGGCTATGGATGAACTTGTAAAGAATGGTGGTATGGAGATTCTTGTATCTGTGGGTCCAAAGAAAGCAGTGCAGATGTTCAACAAGCAGCAGGCTCATGCCTATGAAATGTATGAAGATGCTTCTGTCTATAAGAAATATGCCATTAAGCGAAGAGATACAAAGAACATTGCAGCCACTTTAAAAGAGGCACGTCCTATGCTTGAAGTGGAACAGAGAAATCTTGATGCTGATGAGTTCATGCTTAATACACCGACTCTTACCTATGATTTAAGACAGGGCATCAAGTTTCCAATGAAACACAGACCAGAACATTTTATTACCAAGCAAACAACCGTTGACCCATCAAGTGATGGAGCAGATATATGGGCAGCTGCACTTGATACCTTCTTCTTAAAGGATGCAGACCTTATTGATTATGTTCAGAGAATGGTGGGTCTGTCTGCAATCGGTAAGGTGTATGTGGAGGCTCTTATTATCGCATACGGAGAAGGCCGTAATGGTAAGTCTACCTTCTGGAATGTTATCGCAAGAGTGCTTGGTACATATTCAGGAAACATCTCTGCCGATATGCTGACCGTTGGATGCAGAAGAAATGTCAAGCCGGAACTTGCCGAGGCAAAGGGTAAGCGAATGCTTATTGCAGCAGAACTTGAAGAAGGCATGAGATTGAATACTGCCAATGTTAAGCAACTCTGTTCTACCGATGAAATCTATGCTGAAAAGAAGTATAAAGATCCGTTCTCATATACTCCGACACATACACTTGTGCTTTATACCAACCATCTGCCAAAGGTCGGTGCGATTGATAAAGGTACATGGAGAAGACTTATTGTTATTCCGTTTGATGCCAAGATTGAAGGAAGTGCTGATATCAAGAACTATGCAGACTATCTGTTTGAAAAGGCAGGTGGAGCAATCCTTACATGGGTAATTGAAGGTGCAAAAAAGGTAATTGCAGATAATTACAAGATTGAACCACCCAAGAAAGTGCGTGATGCCATTGAACATTATAAGGAAAGTAATGACTGGCTTTCCTACTTTTTAAGTGAACGCTGCGAACTTGACCCTGCCTATGTGGCAAAGTCGAGCGAGGTATATAACGAGTATCGAATCTTCTGTACCCAGGTGGGTGAGTTTACAAGAAGCACAACAGATTTCTACACAGCCTTGGAAACGGTCGGATTTGAAAGATACCGTGACCGTAAGGGCAGATACATTAAAGGCTTAAGACTCAAGACAGAATTTATGGAAGAGGACTAATGACAGTAGGCGTGACAGTTAATGACGGCTATTTACTATCCTTTTCTATAGAGTAAAAAAATAAGTCTATATATAAAGTATAGGAAATGACAGTCTTACCCTGTCACACCATCAAATTCAGCATTGATGGAGGTGGCACGAATGCGTGAAAAGGAAGTAGAGCAGAAACTTGTAAAGGCTGTAAAGCTTGCAGGTGGTTTCTGCATCAAATTTACATCTCCCGGATTTGACGGAGTACCGGACAGACTGGTTCTTCTTCCAAAAGGGAGAATGGCTTTTATAGAACTCAAGGCTCCTGGCAAAAAACCAAGAGCCTTACAGAAAAGGAGAATGAAACAGTTATCAGCTTTAGGTTTTCCATGCTATGTAGTTGATAACACCGATGTGATTGGGGGTGTCATTGATGAAATACAATCCTCATAATTATCAGACTTATGCAACGAACTTTATACTGAAACATCCTGTGGCAGCAGTCTTTTTGGATTGTGGAATGGGCAAGAGTGTGATTACCTTAACGGCTATATTTGAACTTCTCTATAACCGATTTGAAGTTGGAAAGGTTCTGGTCATTGCACCCCTCCGAGTAGCAAGAGATACATGGCCTGCTGAAATAGAAAAGTGGGACCACTTAAAAGGTATTACCTATTCGGTTGTTATCGGTACAGAGTCGGAGCGAAAGGAGGCATTAAGAAAAAGTGCTGGTATTTATCTCATCAACAGAGAAAATGTGGACTGGCTTATAAACAAGAGTGGTTTTCCATTTGATTTTGATATGGTGGTTATTGATGAATTATCGTCTTTCAAGTCTGCATCGGCTAAACGATTTAAGAGCCTTCTTAAAGTAAGACCAAAGGTAAAAAGAATCGTGGGTCTTACAGGTACTCCAAGCAGTAATGGACTTATGGATTTATGGGCAGAGTTCAGAATCCTTGACATGGGAGAAAGGCTCGGAAGATACATCACACATTATCGTATGAATTTCTTTGTGCCGGATAAACGAAATCAGCAGATGATATTTTCTTACAAACCAAGACCTGGTGCAGAAGATGTCATCTACAGACTGATATCGGATATTACGATTTCCATGAAGTCGGCAGATTTCCTTAAGATGCCTGAATGCATTATGAACGAAGTGAAAGTAAAACTTTCTGAAAAGGAATGGTCTGTATATGACGAATTAAGGCAGGAAATGGTGGTATCTTTGGAAGATGAAGAGATTGATGCTGCAAATGCAGCTGCTCTTTCAGGAAAACTTCTGCAGATGGCTAATGGTGCTATCTATAACGAAGAAAAATCAGTCTTCCATATTCATGACCGTAAGCTTGATGCACTTGAGGATTTAATCGAAGGTGCAAATGGCAAACCAGTTCTTGTGGCATACTGGTATAACCACGATTTGGAGCGAATCAAGGAAAGATTCAAGGTTAGTGAAATTAAGACCTCAAAGGATATCAGAGATTGGAATAATGGTGAGATACCGATTGCCGTAATCCATCCTGCGAGTGCCGGACATGGATTAAATCTCCAAAGTGGTGGCTCAACTCTTATATGGTTTGGTCTTACCTGGTCATTAGAACTTTACCAGCAGACCAATGCAAGGTTATGGAGACAGGGGCAGAAAAGCACGGTTGTCATACACCACATTATTTCAAAGAATACCATCGATGAAGATGTGATGAAGGCATTAAGGCTCAAAGAGAAAACACAGACAGATCTTATTGATGCGGTTAAGGCAAGAATCGGAGGTGGTGCTAATGGTGGCTAAAGAAATTCTTAGAAAGATTGCGAGAATGGAACAGTTTATTCAGACCAAGAAGGAACGTCTGGCAGTCCTCAAGGATATGAGCAGTAGCATTTCATCTCCAAGGTTTGATGATATGCCAAGGAATCTTAATAAGGAAAAATCAAGGCTGGAAGAAACCATTCTCAAATATATCGACCTTGAAAATGAGACAAAGGCAGATGAAGAAAAGCTGGAACATGAAAAGCTGATTATTCTTGAGGCAATCGGTAAGATTGAAGAACCCGAATATCAGACCATTCTTATAAGCCGATATTTCAAACATCAGACATGGGACGAAATAGCAAACTGTCTGTTCTATACGAAAAGGTGGCTCTATTCCCTTCATGGCAGAGCGTTGGAGAAACTGGATGAAAAACTGATGGAATCCTAAAAAGAGTTCACTCGAATTCACCTGAGTTCACCTCAGTTCATCTATAATTCATCCAATGGGTGTGATATTATTATAATAGACAAAAAGAATTAAAAGAGCCTTTGCAGTTAAACTGTAAGGGCTTTTCTTATGCCTGAAAGGAGTAAAGAATGCCACGCAAACCAAAGCAACCCTGTGCCTATCCCAGTTGTAACAAACTGTGTGAGGGTAGGTACTGTGAAGAACACAAAAGACTAACAGACAAAAGATACAACAGCCTTTCAAGACCAAAGGACACTAACAAGAAGTCCGGTAGAGCTTGGAGAAAGGTTCGTGAAAGGTATGTACAGAGCCACCCACTGTGTGAGCAGTGCCTTAAAGAAGGTAGAATGACACCCACCGAAGAGGTACACCACATTAAACCTATTTCTCAAGGTGGTACTCATTCTTCAAGTAATCTGATGAGTCTGTGTAAATCTTGCCACAATAAAATTCATTATCAAATTGGTGACAGATAATTTTTTATTATGGGTGGGGGTATAAAATCTCTACAAAATTTATAAATGGACAACGGCGTGGGCTTTCGTGTAAAAAAACACTTAATTCAAAAGGGTAATAAAAAACCACCACTTTTAGTGATGGTTTGATTAATCAGTATTATAATCTTCTTATTTTTTTAACAAAAGCAAATGTTTCAGGATTTGCCTTGTAATTCCTTATAAATTCTAAATCAGATTGCCATTTCATTCGTGCATTAGGCTTATTAACTCCATTTCGCTTAATCAGAGACTCCAATAAACTTACAATTGAATGAACTGTGATAAAACCAAGGTCTACAAGTTTACCTAACAAGACATGGCGTTGTGTTTCACTTAAATCATCTTTTTCACCTACATTGTAACCCAGTAGGTTTAACAAAGAATGTTCACGCAGTACACAATATCCATTTCTACTTGAACCTACATAACGAACAATAGGTATCCCATGTTCTCTTTTAAAATTATCATATGATTTTTGGTCAACAAAATACAAATTATTTTCTTTATCATATGACATTCTTAAAATTTCTAGTCGCTGACTTTTTTCACAAAATACAAGACCATCAACTATTACAAAGTTTTTATTAGGATTATAATATCCACCATTTTTTACTATTTTAACTTCAACAGAATTAGATGGTGAAATATGACGAAGCTCATTGTTTTCTTTAAATGATTTAAAGTGAATAAAAAACTTTTCATTGTCTATTTCTACAAATTCATTATTGAGAACGAATTGTGTCATTAAATTCAAAGCAAGAGGTTCAGAATAGTGTATAACACCACCTGATGGTAATTTTTTGACATCCTTTTTTCTTGTCACTATAAAATAATTTTTTATGTGTTTTCCATTGCATAAAATTATATGATAATAAAAAGATGGTAATTTATAATAATCTTTAAAATTTTCGTTTTCATATTTATATGGTTGATGTAATAAATAAGCATTTTTATCATATTTAGTTTTTTCTAAATTTGTAAATAGTTCTGCATCTTTTGAAAAGAAAATATCACAATTTTCATTTGAACAATATTTACCTACTGTCTTAATGCAGTGGGTACTATTAATTTGAATGCCCATAACATAATTTTTATTTAATTTTTTGCCACATAATGGACACTTTTCAATATCAATTGGACAGATATAAACATTTTTTGCTTGGTTTTTTAAATTTGCATTTTTAATGGAAACAATTTTATATCTATAATTATTCTCTTTCATATAAATACTCCTTGATTATAAAAAATACACTACTCTTACAAAAAACTCTATAAATATATAAATAAATTATACATCTTAAATTAATAACAATCAATATATTTTAACAGGATGGTGATAAAATGCCAACAAAATCAAATAACATAGGTGGTCGAGGTGGTGCAAGAGCAGGTGCAGGACGAAAGAAAACCTCAGTAAAGGATAAACTTAAAAATGGTGGTAGTAATTTAAAGGTTCTTGATATACCGGAAATTGAGGGTGTCGCAATGCCAAAGCCACACGATTTTCTTTCAGCAGAACAGAGAGACGGTAGCACCTTACAAGCAGGTGACATATATACAGAAACATGGCAGTGGCTGAGAAAGATAGGTTGTGCAGGTAAGGTATCACCTCAACTACTGGAACGATATGCAATGGCTAGTGCCAGATGGATACAGTGTGAAGAAATGACTAGCAAGTTAGGTTTTCTTTCTAAACACCCAACTACTAATAAGCCTATACCGTCACCATTTATCAATATCGGTATTAACTATATGAATCAGGCTGTAAGACTGTGGAATGAAATATTCCAGATTGTAAAGGAAAACTGTACTACCGATTATGAAAATACAACTCCACAAAATGATTTAATGGAAAGATTACTGAGAGCAAGGGAGAATAAATGAGTAAACAAAAGGAATTAACACAATTTTTGAAAACACTTAAAAAATATAAATATCAGTTGAAACGACAAGAGCTTTTAACCTTGAGAGGACAAGCACTGAATGGTGATTTAGTTGGTGCAAAGAAAGGCTTTTGTGTTTTGATGGAAGAAAGGAAAATGCAATATGAATAAAGTATCTGAAATGAATTTAGTTGATGTGGATAAATTAATTCCATATGTGAATAATGCTAGAACTCACTCAAAGGAACAGATTAATAAGCTAAGGGCATCAATTAGAGAATTTGGATTTATCAATCCTGTAATCATTGATAGAGATTACAATGTAATTGCCGGTCATGGTAGAATACTTGCTTCACAAGAAGAAGGTATTGATAAGGTGCCTTGTGTATTTGTTGATTACCTAACAGATGCACAAAAGAAAGCATACATAATTGCTGATAACCGTATGGCTCTTGATGCCGATTGGGATGAAGAACTGTTAAAAATAGAGATTGAGTCACTAAAGGATGAGGACTTTGATTTATCCTTTACCGGCTTTGATGAAAGTGAATTGCTAGATTTATTTGGTGATGATAGTAAAGGCAAAGTAGAAGATGATAACTTTGATTTATCCTCAGCATTGGAAAAGGCATCATTCGTTGAAAAGGGTGATGTGTGGACAATAGGTAAACACAAATTAATGTGTGGTGATGCAACATCTAAGGAAGATGTACAGACACTTATGGGTGACACAAAAGGGAATCTAATACTAACTGACCCACCATATGGTGTATCCTTCAAAAGTTCATCAGGCTTGACTATTGAAAATGACAGTATGAAAAATGATGAGTTCTACAACTTCCTACTTTCTGCCTTTAAGAATATGGCTGACCATTTAGAAAAAGGTGGTTCAGCATATGTTTTTCACGCAGATACAGAAGGTCTTAACTTTAGGAAAGCATTTGTTGATAGTGGTTTTCATTTGGCAGGGTGTTGTATATGGGTGAAAAATTCACTTGTGCTAGGTAGGTCAGATTATCAGTGGCAACACGAACCTGTACTCTATGGCTTTATGCAGAATGGCAAACATAGATGGTATTCTGACAGAAAGCAAACTACAATCTGGAACTTTGATAAGCCAAAGAAAAATTCTAACCACCCAACATCAAAACCACTTGATTTGTTAAGCTACCCTATCAGCAATTCAACTCAAGAAAATGCTGTTGTAATTGATACCTTTGGTGGCAGTGGTTCAACACTTATGGCTTGTGAGAAAATGAACCGTATCTGCTACACAATGGAGCTTGATGAAAAGTATGCGTCAGTTATCCTTAGACGATATGTTGAAGATACCGGTGATATGGATAATGTGTATGTAATTAGAAATGGTAAGAAAATTCCATATGCCGACCTTGTAAAAGAGGTTGAAACAAAAAATCAGTAAAAACTTTGTGCATAAATGGTATTGCTAATTATCTCATTTAGAGTGATATATAGTACTGATATTAAGGAGGTAATATATATGGACATACCTAAAAGAGAAGTTATTGAAATGTTAAGAAAAAGTTATCAAGTTGGAACAAGAATTGAGCTTGTCACAATGGACGATTTTCAGGCTCCACCTATTGGTACAAAGGGTACTGTTAGGGGTGTTGATGATATGGGTAATATCCTTGTGAACTGGGACAATGGTTCTAGTCTTAATGTTGTTTATGATATTGATGTGATACGCAAGATATAGAAATACATAACATATATACACAATATATAGTGTATATCTTTGTGTAGTAATAGTATTGATAAATACTCCAAAAAGAGCGAATATGTGTATACCGAAAGGGGAAAATAACAAACTTTAAGGAGCATAATTATGAATACAAAAACAGCTAAGCAAATCACAGAAATGAAAGAACAGACAATCGGTGTTGAAATTGAAATGAACAACATTACAAGAAGAAAGGCTTCAAAGCTTGTAGCCGAGTTTTTTGGAACAGGACGATTTGAGGACACAGCATACCGAAACGGTTACTCAACTTGGTCAGCTTGGGACAGCCAAGGCAGAGAATGGAAATTCCAAAAGGATGTAAGCATTCGAGGAACAGACATTCAGAAATGCGAAATGGTAACACCAATCCTAAGCTACAACGACATTGAGCTTTTACAAGAGGTTGTAAGAATTTTAAGAAAGGCCGGAGCAAAAAGCGACTCAACAAGGGGCTGTGGTGTTCACATTCACATCGGAGCAAAAGGCCACACACCACAAACACTAAGAAACCTAGCAAACATTATGGCAAGTCATGAAAGACTTTTAATTGACGCATTAAACATTGACAACGGACGAGTTAACAGCTACTGCAAAACAGTTGACACAAGGTTCTTGGAAAAGGTAAATAAAGTAAAGCCTAGAACAATGTCAGACCTTGCAAATGTATGGTACGAAAGCCACAATTCAATTTACGATAGGAACCAACATTACAACGATAGCCGATACCATATGCTTAACCTACACGCAACCTTCACTAAAGGCACAGTTGAATTTAGACTTTTCCAATTTGACAAACCGGCAAACGGAAAGCAAAACGGACTTCACGCAGGACAACTTAAAAGCTACATTCAGCTTTGCTTAGCACTTAGCCAAATGGCAAAGACAGTAAAGACTGCAAGTCCAAAGCCACAGCAAACAGAAAATCCTAAATACGCAATGAGAACTTGGCTTTTAAGACTTGGCTTTGTAGGTGACGAATTCAAGACAGCAAGAAATGTATTCACCAATAGACTTTCTGGGGACACAGCCTTCAGAAACGGCAGAACAGCCTAAGGAAAACTTAATAAATGGCTAACCTTAGAGATAGGGTTAGCCTTAAGGTGGTAGAAGAACTATTCTTCAGAAAGGATTGATTTACAAATGAAAAGATATTACATTGCATACGGAAGTAACCTAAATGTTAGGCAAATGAAAATGAGGTGTCCGGGAGCAAAGCTTGTGGGAACTGCAACTTTGGAGAATCACATACTCTATTTCAGAGGAAGTCTTACGGGTTCGTACTTAACCATTGAGCCGAAAATCGGAGCAAGCGTTCCTGTTGCCGTATGGGAAGTTACACCCACTGATGAAAAGGCACTGGACCACTACGAGGGTTATCCGAATTTTTACTACAAGCAGGACTACACCTTGCAAGTGACAAGTATGGATAAAACAAAAGAAACCACGCTTGACTGCTTTGCGTATGTTATGAGGTCTGACAGACCGATAGGCATACCGTCAGATTACTATGTTTACACTTGCCTTGAGGGGTATGAATATTTTGGCTTTGACAAAAGGATTTTGATTAATACAGTTGACAGCATGAGGATGATACTATGCAGACGAATGAAATAAGGGTTCGGGTATGCCCGAAATGCTGAAAGCTATTCAGTGAACGAGGTGCAGTTTCAAGAGTTGATAACGAAACGATTATCTGCCCCGACTGCGGAACACGAGAGGCTCTGGAAAGTATAGGCGTTGATGAAACAGAGCAGGAGAAAATTCTTGATACTATTCATAGGTGTGAAACATAGTTTTTAATAATTACATTGATTTATCCATATAAGCATGTTATAATTATGCAATAATAATTTATTCACATTAAGGAGAAATGTATGATGGGTAATAGTTATTTTTTATTATATAAAAATCATTGTAAAGAACTTGAACAATTGATGAAACAAAATCTTGGTGATAGTAATGATGCAAAGAAACTTAGAGGCGCAATAGCAGTAGAGTTACTTAGACAAGAAATCAATAAATACTTAGTGAATAATCACATGCCATTTAAAACTTCAGCAGTAAATTCATATATTGCTGGATCGAAATTTGAATATGATTTACTAATTGTAAAAGAAGATGCTGTGCCATATTTAGGACTAGTATATCAGCCTAAAGAGGTTGTTGCTATTATAGAGAGTAAAGCCGGAGGACTTTTTGATGTAGATAAGAATACAAATAGTATTGCAAAAGCAGTCAATCGTGCATTAGAAATTAATTCAGCTATTAGATTTGGATACATCACAATGAGTGAAAATGTGCCAGTGAAAAACTATCATCAAGATGGAAGGCCAACAGTAAAACATTGGGATTTGACAAAAAAATACTTAAGAGAAAAAATTAATGGAGAAGTAATTGTTTATGCTGTTACCTTACATCAAGGTAAAGCTTTAATTGACGAAGGTTCTGATGATGAGTTTTATAATTTCATAAATGCATTAATAGAATAGTGCATCAACATAATTCATAACATAATAAATATAAATTTATATATAGTACCTGTCAGCAATGGTAGGTGCTATTTTTATGCCTATTGGAGGTGATAAATTGAGAAAGCTAAAGAACTACAAGCCAACAAAATTTATGGCTAAGGGCTCATACTACGATAAAGAAAGTGCAGACTATGCAGTTGCATTTATTGAAAGCCTTTGTCACACAAAAGGTACTTGGGCAGGTAAACCCTTTGACTTAATTGATTGGCAAGAGAAAATCATAAGAGATATTTTTGGTACATTAAAGCCTAATGGTTATCGTCAATTTAATACAGCTTACATTGAAATACCTAAAAAGCAAGGCAAATCAGAACTGGCAGCAGGTGTTGCATTACTCCTTCTTTGTGGTGACGGTGAAGAAAGAGCTGAGGTGTATGGTTGTGCTGCTGATAGAAATCAAGCAAAGATTGTATTTGATGTTGCAGTTGATATGGTTAGGTTCTGTCCGGCACTTTCAAAAAGAGTTAAAATTCTTGAGTCGCAAAAGAAACTGATTTACAAACCTACAAATAGCTTTTATCAGGTCCTTTCTGCTGATGTAGCAAACAAGCATGGCTTTAATACTCATGGTGTAATCTTTGATGAACTTCATACACAACCAAATAGAAAGCTCTATGATGTTATGACTCAAGGCTCAGGTGACGCAAGAATGCAACCTCTTTATTTCCTAATTACAACAGCCGGTAATGACACTAATTCTATCTGCTATGAAATACACCAAAAGGCACTTGATATTGATAAGGGTAGAAAGATTGACCCAACCTTTTATTCGGTAATATATGGAGCTGATGAAGGTGATGATTGGACTAGTCCTAAGGTGTGGAAAAAGGCTAACCCTTCACTTGGAATAACTGTTGGTATTGATAAGGTAAAAAGTGCTTGTGAGTCAGCAAAGCAAAACCCTGCTGAGGAAAATGCCTTTAGACAGCTTAGACTTAATCAATGGGTTAAGCAAAGTGTTAGGTGGATGCCTATGGATAAGTGGGATATGTGTGGGTACAAAATAAATGAGGATGAACTGTATGGTAGAGTTTGTTATGGTGGCCTTGACCTATCTAGTACCACAGATATGACAGCATTTGTACTTGTATTTCCACCACTTGATGAGGATGACAAGTACATCATACTTCCATACTTTTGGTTACCGGAAGATACACTTGCAGTTAGAGTAAGGAGAGACCATGTACCATATGATATATGGGAAAAGGAAGGTTATGTAAAGACAACTGAAGGTAATGTTATACATTATGGATATATTGAAAAGTTCATAGAAAAACTTGGTGAGAAGTTCAACATTAGAGAGATTGCCTTTGATAGATGGGGTGCTGTACAAATGGTTCAAAACCTAGAAAATATGGGCTTTACAGTTGTACCCTTTGGTCAAGGCTTTAAGGATATGTCACCACCAACAAAGGAGCTTATGAAGCTAACCCTTGAGCAGAGAATAGCACATGGCAATCACCCGGTTCTTCGTTGGAATATGGATAACATATATGTTAGAACAGACCCGGCAGGAAACATTAAGGCAGATAAAGAAAAATCCACAGAGAAGATTGACGGTGCAATAGCCACAATTATGGCACTTGACCGAGCAATTCGCTGTGGAAATGATAACGGTGCATCAGTTTATGATGATAGAGGGTTGTTGTTTATATAAAGGAGAGATTTTATGAAACTTTTAAGTGGGTTATTCCGTTCAAGGGACAAGCCGAGAAACTCCACATCGGGAAGTAGTTACAGATTTTTCTATGGTCAAAGTAGCTCAGGAAAATGTGTAACTGAAAGAAGTGCAATGCAAATGACTGCAGTTTATGCTTGTGTGAGAATTTTGTCAGAGGCAGTAGCAGGACTACCACTTCATTTATACAAATGGGGTGACTCCGGTAGTAAGGAAAAAGCAGTTGAGCACCCGTTATATTTTCTTTTGCATGACGAACCAAATAAGGAAATGACTTCATTTATCTTTAGAGAAACATTGATGACACATTTGCTTTTGTGGGGTAACGCATATGCACAAATAATAAGAAATGGCAAGGGTGAGGTAACTGCTCTTTATCCTTTAATGCCAAATAGAATGACAGTTGATAGAGATAGAAATGGTGAGCTTTTCTATCAATATACACTTAGCTCTGATGATGTTAGGTCAATGAAGGGTGCTAGTGTAAGGCTAAGTCCATATGAGGTTCTACATATTCCGGGATTAGGATTTGACGGCCTTGTGGGTTATTCGCCTATTGCTATGGCTAAGAATGCTATTGGACTTGCAATTTCTGCTGAGGAATATGGTAGTAAGTTTTATGCTAATGGTGCATCTCCAAGTGGTGTTCTTGAACATCCGGGTACACTAAAGGACCCGTCAAAGGTAAGGGACTCTTGGAACTCTGCCTTTGGTGGCAGTGCTAATAGTCATAAGATTGCAGTGCTTGAAGAAGGGCTAAAATATACACCAATATCAATTTCACCTAATGAGGCACAGTTCCTTGAAACAAGAAAATTTCAGATTAATGAGATAGCTAGAATTTTCAGAGTACCACCACATATGGTTGGTGACCTTGAAAAGTCTAGCTTTTCTAATATAGAGCAACAGTCACTGGAGTTTGTTAAATATACTCTTGAACCTTGGATTATTAGATGGGAGCAGTCTATTTGTCGCTCATTGCTTAATCAAGAGGAAAAGGGTAAGTACTTTGTAAAGTTCAATGTTGATGGACTTTTAAGAGGTGACTATCAAAGTAGAATGAATGGCTATGCAACTGCAAGACAGAATGGTTGGTTGTCTGCAAATGATATTAGAGAGCTTGAGAACCTAGACCTTATTCCTGATGAAGAAGGTGGTAACTTGTATCTGGTAAATGGCAGTATGACTAAGCTTAAAGACGCAGGTGCTTTTGCTAATACAGAAGAAACAAAGGAGAAAAAGGATGAAGAAGTTTTGGAAGTGGAAGAATCAAGTGGAACAAACAGAACCCTTAGAAAGAGTACTAGAACTTAATGGCACTATTGCTGAGGAAAGCTGGTTTGATGATGATGTAACTCCACAGATGTTTAAGGATGAGCTGTTTTCCGGTAATGGTCCGGTTACAGTTTGGCTTAATTCCCCAGGTGGGGATTGTATTGCAGCAAGTCAGATTTATGCAATGCTGATGGATTATCCACATAATGTAACAGTGAAGATTGACGGAATTGCAGCAAGTGCAGGTTCAGTTATTGCTATGGCAGGTACTAAGGTGCTAATGTCACCTACTGCTTTAGTGATGATACATAATCCTGCTACTACTGCCTTTGGTGACCATAAGGATATGAGTAAAGCAATAGATATGCTTGATGAGGTTAAGGAAAGTATTATCAATGCTTATGAGATCCGTACAGGCCTGTCACATACACAATTATCACATATGATGGATGAGGAAACTTGGATGAATGCTAAGAAGGCTATTGAGCTTGGCTTTGCTGACGGTTTGCTTGAGGATAACAAAAATACAGAGGATGATGAGGGATATATGTTCTCTACAAGTGCAGTGGAAAGAACCCTTATTAACAAAATTACTAAGAAGAACCCAATTAATAATGTGGGTAGAAATGTAGATAAATTAAAATCACAGCTTTACAAAAAGCTACTTTAAAGGAGATGTTTTTATGAATATTACAGAATTAAGAGAAAAAAGAGCAAAGCTATGGAACACTATGGAGGGTTTCCTTGATACGCATAGAACCGGTATGGGTGTTCTAAAGGCTGAGGATGATGCTACATATGCAAATATGGAAAGTGAGCTTGATAGCTTAACTAATGAAATCCATAGAATGGAACGCAGAGAGGTTCATGAAAAGGAACTTGCAAAGAATGTTAATACACCTATTGTCACTACACCGGAGGGTAACAAACAGAACAGAAAGAAAGGTAGAGCAAGTGACGAATACAGAGAGGACTTCTTAAATCACCTAAGAGGTAGAGCACCTATTCACAATGTGCTATCAGAGGGTACTGACGCTGACGGTGGTTTCCTTGTTCCTACTGAGTTTGAAACAAGTATCGTTACTGCTCTTGAAGAAGAAAATGTTGTTAGAAGTCTAGCAAAGGTAATTACAACAGAGCATGAAAGAAAAATTCCTATTGCTACCGGACATTCAACTGCACAGTGGACAAGTGAAAATTCAGCATATCAAGAGAGTAACCCTACCTTCGGTCAGAAACAGCTTGATGCCTTTAAGCTAACTGACCTTTGTAGAGTAAGTACAGAACTACTGCAGGACTCATCATTTGATATTGAAGAATACCTAATGAATGAATTTGCCAGAGCATTTGGTATTGCTGAGGAAGAAGCCTTTTGTGTTGGTACAGGTACAAATCAGCCTATCGGTATCTTTACTGCTAAGGGTGGTGAGGTCGGTGTAACATCAGCAAGTGGCACTGCTATTACTGCTGATGAGGTTATTAACCTTGTGTATTCTCTAAAGTCACCATACAGAAGAAATGCAAAGTTCCTTATGAATGACTCTACTGTGTCACTACTTCGTAAGCTGAAGGATAACAACGGTGCCTATTTGTGGCAACCATCAGTACAAGCAGGTGAACCTGATAAGCTACTGGGCTATGACCTATACACAACTCCATATGCTCCTACTGTTGGAACTTCAACCTTGCCTATTGCCTTTGGTGACTTTAGTAACTATTGGATTGGTGACAGAGGTGCAAGAACAGTTCAAAGACTAAATGAACTTTATGCTACAAATGGTCAGGTAGGCTATGTATCTACTGAGAGAGTTGACGGTAAGGTTATCCTTTCTGAGGGTATTAAGCTACTTCAGATGAAGAAGTCTTGATTATGGATGAGCTACTAGAAAAGGTTAAGAAAAATCTAATACTAACCCATAATGAGGATGACACCCTTTTAAAACAGTATATTAATGCTTCTATCTCATATGCTGAAAGCTATCAGCATATTGAGGAGGGCTACTATACAGAACATAAAATGCCACCAACAACAGAACAGGCTGTAATTATGCTAAGTAGCCATTTCTATGAAAGTAGAGATGGCTCTACCGGTGGTTTCTTTGGGGATAATGTACAAGCAGGTGCTCAGGTGTGGAATACAGTAAATCTACTTTTAAGACTGGATAGAAGGTGGTTAGTATGAGCTTTGGTAAAATGAATGGCCTTGCTTTAATCAAAAGACACTACAAAGAAAAAGACAGTGACGGTTTCAAAAATGATACTGACTTTGTACTTGCAAGTATTCACTGCTATCGTGAAGGTAGGAATGGTTCTAAAAGGTGGGTGAATCTAGCTTCCTTTACTGACGCAACTGATATGTTTAGATTTCGAGCAATACCTAATTTAAAGCTTACCACTGACTATGTACTTGAATATGAGGGTGAAACTTTCAAGATACTTTCAGTGGAGAATGTTAAGGGTAAGGGTATGTATGTGGAAGTCCTTGCTAAAAAGGTGGAGAGTGCTGTTGGCTAAGGTACAAATGCTTTTACCGGAAAATTTCCTTAAAAGTATATCTTCACTTGAAAGAAATACTGATGACATTACTGAAAAGGTGCTTAATGAGGGTGCAAATGTGGTACTAAAATATTTTAAGGAAAACCTACATAGTGTCATAGGTAAAGATTTAAAGTACAAATCAAGGTCAACAGGTAAGCTGGAAAGCTCCCTTGGTATCTCAAAGCCTTTGCTTGATAAAAATGGAAACTTCAATATTAAGATTGGCTTTGCTGAACCAAGGGACGGTAACTTAAGCAATAGTAAAATTGCAACTATCATTGAATATGGGAAAAGTGGTCAGCCACCTAAACCATTTTTGAAACCAACTAAACGAAAATCAAAAAAGCCTACAACAGAGGCTATGATTAGAAGATTTAATGAGGAGGTAGAAAAGCTATGAGTATGTTAAGTGACTTAATTAATACACTTAAGCCATTAAATGTACCTATTGAAACAGGTGTGTTTACTGACAAAGCTCCTAATGAATATATTGTATTAACTCCTATTGACGAATACTTTTTACTTTTTGGAGATAATGCACCATTAGTGGATATTAGCAGTGTACGAATATCTCTATATACAAAGGGTAACTACCTATCATTAAAGAACAGTATTGTAAAGGCTTTAATAAATGACGGATATACATTAACAAACCGTCAGTATATTGGATATGAAACAGAAACTATGTATCACCACTACAATATAGATGTGGAAAATTATTATGAAACGGAGGAATTTTAATGGCAACAATAGGTCTTGATAAGCTATACTATGCAGTCATCAAGGAAGATGCAAATGGTGACGAAACATACAGTACACCGGTGCCACTGGCAAAGGCAATTTCTGCTGAGCTTTCTATTGAACTTGCAGAGGCAACTCTCTATGCTGATGACGGTGCATCTGAAGTTGTAAAGGAGTTTAAGTCAGGTACACTTTCCTTAGGTGTTGATGATATTGGTAACTCAACTGCAAGTGACTTAACAGGTGCAGTGATTGATAAAAACAATGTGGTAATCTCAGTAAGTGAGGGTACTTCCTCACCGGTAGCTATTGGGTTTAGAGCAAAGAAGTCAAATGGCAAGTACAAATACTTCTGGTTCTATCGAGTTAAGTTCGGTATCCCTGCTACTAGCCTTGCAACTAAGGGTGACAGTATTACATTCTCAACACCTACTATTGAGGGTACAATTATGAGAAGAAACAAGGTTGACGGAAACAACAACCACCCTTGGAAGGCCGAGGTTACTGAGGGTGAAAACAATGTATTTAATGATACTATTACAAATTGGTACAAGAATGTGTATGAACCTACATATACATCACCATCTAAGTAAGGAGAATTTGTATGGAAAATGAACGCTCATCAGTAATTAATATTGGTGGAAAAGAATATGAACTTTTGCTAACTACAAAAGCAACAAAAGAAATAGCTAAGAGATATGGTGGCCTTGAAAACCTAGGTGAACAGTTGTTGACTTCAGAGGACTTTGCTGAGGCTATTGATGAGATTGTGTGGTTAATTACACTACTTGCAAATCAAAGTATTTTAATTCACAGCTTAAAGAATACTGAGAACAAAAAGGAGCTACTAACTGAAGAAATGGTGGAACTACTTACCTCTCCTAGTGAGCTTGGTGATTACAAGGAAAGTATATCTCAGGCACTAAACAAAGGTACAACAAGGAATGTTGAAAGTGAAACTGACTCAAAAAAACAAATAGTCGGGTAGCAGATGATGAACTGTTTACCCGACTTCTTTATTATGGCTTAGCACACCTAAATCTTACACAGGATGAGGTGTGGCTAATGCCCTTTGGACTTTTGCTTGACTTGTGGGAATGCCATAGACAGTATAACGGAATAGCTAAACCTAAAAGAGAGATTACTATTGATGATGTTATACCTTTTGGGGTTTGAATTTTGTTGATTATAGTTTCGAAATATGATATAATTAATTTGTAGTAGCGTTGTAATTGAATTATAAATGTGTATGGATTTTAGAAAATGTTATTATAAGGATGGATTACTTATGGATAAAAGATTAGATTCTAAAATTAATATTTTTAGGAGTGCTTCTAAGAGAAATTACAATAAATATAAAACCGTCTACAAAATGGAAAAAGAGTTATTGTTAGGTTCAAATTTGTTTTTACTCGGTAAAGATTTAGATGAAATGCTATCTGAATATTATAATCAAGAAGAAAGCCATAGGATGGCGTTCATCGTGTTCCAAGCTATGGCAATTGAGGCCTTTTTAAATGAATATATATATGTTAGGGTTGGCAAATTATATTTTAATTCAATGGATAAATTATCTCCGATAGATAAACTCCTTGTAGCTTGTAAGTTGATAACAGGAAAAGATTTTCCAAGAAATTCTCGTGCGTTTGAGTTATTGAAAAAAACAGTAAAATATAGAAATCGTCTTGTTCATTACAAAGTAAAAGAAATTGATATACAAAAATTAGCAGATGAACTTTTAAAAAAAGAAAAAGGTGATTTTGAAAAAGAAATGGCTGATTTAGAAAAAGACATGGAGGATATTTCTACAACTTATGATAAGTTAGTTGAAACTTTAAATTCACTTGACGATAATTTTGATAGAAAGTATTTAGTGCAAATCCCTGACGATTTTTGGAATACTAGTTATTAATATGATAATATATAGAAACTTATCATAACAATATATCAACATTATAATTTATTTAAGGAGTAACCAAAAGGTTGCTCCTTTTTTAATACACTTATGAGCCAATAGGCTCTTTTTTTATGCCATAAAGGAGGTGAATATATGGCTGATAATATGGGAATAAAGCTAGGTGTTGAGGGTGAAAAGGACTTTAAAAATACCCTAGCTGATATTAATAGAAACTTTAGGGTATTAGGCTCTGAAATGAAACTGGTATCCTCTCAGTTTGATAAGAATGATACTTCTGTTGAAGCCTTGTCATCAAGAAATAAGGTACTGAATAAAGAGATAACTGCACAAAAGCAGAAGATTGAAATCCTTAAATCTGCACTTGATAATGCCACAACTTCCTTTGGTGAAAACGATAAGAGAACACAAAACTGGCAGGTACAACTGAATAACGCAAAGTCTGCTTTAAACGGTATGGAAAGAGAACTGAAAGAAAATAATAAAACCCTTGAAAATACCGAAAGTGAAATGACTAGTGCCAGTAAGGATACAAATAAATTTGATAAAAAGCTATCTCAGGTGTCTAGTACTGCAGTTGATACTAAAAGTAAGCTAAGCAAAATGGGTAGTGCTCTTAAAAAGATAAGTGTGGGTATTGGTGCTTCAATGGCTGTTATCGGTACAAGTGCAGTAGCAAGTGGTAAGAAAATGTGGAGCCTTTCAAATGATGTTGCTGAATATGGTGATAAGGTTGATAAAACCTCACAGAAAATCGGTATTAGTTCTGCTTCATATCAGAAGTGGGGTTATGTTTTTGAAAGATGTGGTGCTAATGTTGACGGACTTCAAGTTGGTATGAAAAAGCTTTCCGGTGTTATTACTGACGCAAGTAATGGTTCTGATTCTGCTAAAAAGAAAATATCTGCCCTTGGTCTTTCTATTGATGACCTTAATGGTAAAAGTCAGGATGAACAGCTTAGCTTAGTTATTTCCTCCTTGCAGAATATGAAGTCCGGTGCTGAAAGAACTGCCGTTGCAAATAGCTTACTTGGTAAGTCTGCTGTTGATATGGCCGGTGTACTGAATATGTCTGCTAAGGAAACAAATGCACTTAAGAAAGAAGCACAAGACTATGGAATGATAATGGATGATAAGGCTGTAAAGGCTAGTGCTAACTTTGAGGATAGCTTGACAAAAGTTAAAGGCACTGTTACAGGTCTAAAGAATAATATGGTGGGTTCACTTTTACCTGCTATTACTGAAATTATGGACGGCTTTTCTGACTTAGTAGCAGGTAACAAAAATGCCAGTGAAAAAATGAAAAGTGGTGTTTCTAATGTAATTAAGTCTGTTACTGATATGTTGCCTAAGGTTGTGGAGCTTGTTTCTACTGTTGCACAAGCTGTGTTAGAAAATGCTCCCACAATTATTACTTCTCTTTCTAAAGGTATATTAAGTCAAATACCAAGCCTACTGAAAACAGTATCGGATGTTGTTACAGAGCTTTTAAGTAGCCTTTTTACCTTGTTACCACAGATTATGGATGTGGGAATAAAGGCTGTTGTAAATTTGATGAAGGGTATGAGTGAGGCTTTGCCTACTTTAATACCGGAAATAGTTAAGGTGATTGCTGAGCTGATAACTGCTTTTGTGGATAATATCAGTTCATTTGTAGATGTTGGTGTTGATGTTATCCTTGCAGTTATTAATGATATCATCAATAGTATTCCTGTGCTGATTGAACAGATACCTGTAATTTTAGAGGCCCTGCTAACTGCACTTACAGAGTCATTACCTACCCTTATTGACGGTGTAACCTTGCTGGTTCAGTCAATAGTAGATAGTCTGCCTGATATTATTAGCTCATTAATTTCTGCTTTACCTTCAGTAATTGAAACCATAGTTACAACAGTTACAGAGCTACTTCCTGTAATTCTTGATGGTATAACTTCAATTATTACCGGTATTGTAGAGGCACTTCCTGACTTAATAACATCACTAATAGATGCCTTGCCTGACATTATAGATACACTTGTTTCTGCTTTAGTTGAGCTTTTACCGACAGTTATTAATGCTATTGTTGATTGCCTACCTAAATTTATAAATGGTGCAATTAAGCTTATCCTAGGCTTAGTTAAGGCCTTGCCTAAAATTATTAAGTCACTACTAAAAGCATTATCGGAAATAGTTACAACTGTGGTTAATGCAATAGTTAAGTGCTTACCTCAGCTTATCAATGGTACTATTCAGTTAATTATAGGTATTGTTAATAACCTACCTGCTATTATACTTGGGTTAATAAATGCTTTACCTGATATTATCACAGCTGTTGTTGATGGTTTAATCAATGCTTTACCTCAGCTAATTAAGGGCTGTGTAACCCTTGTGATTGAGCTTGTAAAGAATATTCCAAAGATTATTAAGTCACTGATAAAGGCAGTACCTAAGATTATTATTAGTCTTGTTAAGGCATTTGGTAGTGGTGTTAGTAAGTTTATTGAAATCGGTGGTAACTTAATTAAAGGTCTGTGGCAAGGTATCTCTGATTGTGCCGAATGGATATGGGGTAAGATTAAAGGGTTCTTTGGTGGCATTGTTGATGGAATTAAGGACTTCTTTGGTATTAAGTCACCATCAAGACTATTTAGGGACCAAATCGGTAAGAACCTAGCTTTAGGTGTTGGTGTAGGCTTTGAGGATACTATGAAATCAGTTACAAAAGATATGCAAAATGCTCTGCCTACTGACTTTGATACAACTGTTTCTGCCACTGCTGATGTTAATGGTATTGCTAGGGATAGTGCATTAGGCAATGTGGTTCAGAACTTTAACAACACTATTACCTTTGGTGAAGTACATATTAATAAGGAAATGGATATTGATACTGTGGCACATAGGGTGTCATCAGTAATTGTTAATGACATTATGATAAAGGGTGGTGCTTATGCTTAATGAGTAAATACAACTTTAAATTTGGTGATGTTTGGCTTTCTGAATTTGGTGGCATCTGTACTGAAGTTCCACCAATAGAAATAGAAAACAAGGATGTAACGCTAATTGATATTCCAAATAAAGACGGTAGTGATTGTATAGATAACGGTAGATACTGTAATGTTGAGTTTACAAGAACAGTTGCTCTTGTAGGTAACAGAATTTCAACAGTACAGGAAAAGGCAAAGAACTTAATAAAGCACTTTCCATATTTGCAAGGGTATCAAAAATTTGAAGATACTGACCATGAGGGTATGGTAACACAAGCAGTTCTTTTAAATCTTGATGAGGTTACAAAGAACTTAAGGACTATGTTTACTGCAGTGCTAAAGTTTTCAAGAAAGCCATATTGGAAGCTAAAATCTTCTTTAAGTGAAGAAAAATTAAATAGTACACTTCTTGCAGATAAAGGTGTGGTTCTTAACAATCCTTTCCCTTCATCTACTTGTCCTACTATCCGTTATTACTTTGCTACCGGCCCTCATAGTACAATGGCTACAACTAAGGTTAATTTCTCCTTTACTTCAAATGGTGAAACAATAACCTATTCAAAATCAGGTATCAACTTTAAACCTACTCATAATATTCTTGATATTGATATTGAGGAGCAAAGAGCAGTGGTTCATTCTCCCAGTGGAGAAATATACAAATATGTTGATGTGCCAATACCTAAGCCTATCAGTAAGGGTACAACAATATTTAAAGCCGTACTTTCTAAAGAAACAGAAAAGGTTTCAATTTTTCCTAATTGGAGGTGCTTGTATTGACACCTAGGCTATATTCAAAAATTGTCCCATCACTTATTAATACAAACTACTTTTTAGGTAACCTAAACTGTTGTACAAAATGTGAAGTGACAGAATGTAGAAATGGCTCATACTCCTTGTCGCTTGAAACAACAGTAAATGATGATTGTGCAAACCTTCTTTTATCTCAGAGAATAATCTGTGCAAAGGCTAATCCCTTTGATGATGAACAGTATTTTGAAATACAGTCAACAGAAAGAGGTACTAACGGTATTATTAAGGTTGAGTGTAAGCACATAAAGAGCTATTGCTTTCAGTATTGCTCTGAGGGTGATATGGCCTATGACGGTGATTTGCTTTCAATTAAGGGTACACCTAAGGAAGTATGGGACAAACTTCAAAAGGACTATATTACTACAACTGTCCCTTTTAACTTTAGCTCAGATATTACATCATCAAGTGCTTTTACACTGGGAATAAGTACACCGGAAACACTAGGTAATATCTTAGGTGGAAAGGAAGGTAGCTTTCTTGATGTATGGGGTGGTGAATATCACTTTGATAATTTAAACATTCATTTACTTAAAAGCAGAGGTAAAGCACAGAACTATATCTTAAGGTATGGTAGCAATATTTCTGACTTTACACAAAGTGAAAATTGTGAGGAAACCTATTCTCATATTTTGCCATATGGTAAGGTGTCCTTAGGTGACCACAAGATAAACTTCTTTGCACCTATATTTGAAATTGAAAATCATAGCTGTACAACTGACAAGGTATATATGCTTGACTGTACATCGTTCCTTGATAGATATTCAGTAGGTAAGCAAGGATACAAATATGACGCAGTAAAGAATGCTATGACAAAATATGCAAAGTCCTATGGAAAGAAAAACAACCTAGGTTCGCTAAAGGTTAGTATTGATGTAACCATTAAGTCAGAGCTAGAGCAAATGTCTAACCTAGGACTATGTGACACAGTGATAGTTATACTTGATAACATAGGGACAAAGGCTACTGCAAAAATAACTGAAGTAACCTATGATTCACTTAACGAAAGATGGGAAAAGTTAGTTGTCGGTGAAAGCAAGGTTGCTGTTGCAGATTTAATACTTAATAAAAGGAGGTAAAGAAATGGTTGTTGAAAAGAATATTGACCTTGACTTAAACAGAATAATACCTATGAAAACTATTACAATTCATCAAGGTGATCAGAACAGTATTAACCTAGTTATCACATTAACCAATGATAGTAAAAGTGTAGCTTTAACCGGAAAAGCAGTAATGTATGATGCAGTAATTAACAACATTCTTGCTGAACAAAACAAAGTAGGCTCTATTAAAGACTCAAGGATTATCATTCCTATTACAAGCAATATGACCTCTCATAGTGGGTTACTGAAAATTGATGTAAAGCTAATGGAGGGTGCAACTACAAAGTCCATTCTATTCACTCAAACATTAACTCTGATTGTTGAAAAGTCAGTTATTAATGGTGACACAATAATTGATGCAAAGAACACCACAATAGAGAAACAGCTTAATGATTTTCAATCTAAACTTGATAGTATTGTTAATGATGTGTACAAAAAGAAAGATGTTGATAATCTACTGAAAAGCAAGGTAAGCCATATGTATTCTAATTCTTCAACACTTGAAACCTGTGATGAATGTACTGATTGGAATACATACTATCATTTGTATATTGACGGTTCATATCAGATACTTATTAACACCTATGGTACAGGTGGTCAATTCCGTTTAACCAGATATGGCGAAGTGTATTTTAGAAACTACAACTACAATGAAAACAAATGGAGTAGTTGGTCTTTAGTTAATGCTAATATTCAAGACCATTCTATTACATATGAAAAGCTAACTGATGATTACTTGCGATTTTATGGTAGCTTTAGCTTAGATGATGTGGATATGATTAGAGCATATGGTGTATATGCAGGTGGTGCAACTAAGGAGTTTATCAACAAATATGATGTACATGGTAGGTTTAACTTAATATACACTTCATATCAATTATTAATTTTTCCTGAATGTAACCGTATGCTAATTAGGTATCCGGAAGGTTCAGGTGGCTTTACAGATTGGATTGATATTTCACCACAAACCGATTACTTAAAGGAAGAAAAAGGTCAAGTTGGAGAGAATTATGCTTGGTACACAGACAAAAGTCAAGGATACTCATTAAGTGGTACATATTCATTAATAGGTGATATGTGTTATTTAAGTGGTAAGGTTCCTTTAATTAATGGTTGGAGAGTTGTTTATTACTCCTTGCCGGTATCCTATATATCATCAAGTGTGGTACTGGGAAAGATTGATAATGACTATTTCTCAATATCCACAAGCACTCTTGAAAACCATTCAGTTATAGAACTTAGACGGATGGACAATTCATTAATGGGTTCAGGTGAAATATCCTTTACTTTGATTTATAAATACAAATAAGGAGGTACTATGGCTACAAAGATAACTAAAGAGATAACCATTGACTTGCTGACAAGTAGTAGTGTCAGCATAGTTACAAAGAGGTTTATAACTATTAGTGGCACAAAACAACAGGTAGGTAACACAGTAAGAAAGGCTTATTCAAATTCACCTTTAGGCAGAAAGATGCTTATTGATGAAGTTGGTAAGCCTTTTATTAATTCAATATTTGCAATATGGGGTGACACTTCAACAGTAAGTGACCCGGAAAGGAAGTAAGAAAAATGAAAAACACATGGAACTGTATTCAGATAGCTTTTGCTACATTAGGTGGATACATTGGTACATTTTTAGGAGGTGCAGACGGTTTTCTATACACACTGATTGCCTTTGCAGTACTTGACTACATTACAGGTGTAATGTGTGCAATAGTAAACAAGAACCTATCAAGTGAGGTAGGCTTTAAAGGCATTTGTAGGAAGGTAGTTATTTTCATACTAGTAGGAATAGCTAACCTTATTGATGTTCATATTATCGGTTCAGGTAGTGTACTTAGAACAGCAATTATCTTTTTCTACATTTCAAATGAAGGTGTATCACTTCTTGAAAATGCCAGTACACTGGGACTACCTGTTCCTAGTAAGCTGAAAGAAATCTTAAAACAAATACATAACAAATCTGAGGAGGATAAATAGATGAAATACACAAACAGTAAACTAGTAGATTACAAAAGACTAAGTCCAAACCATTCAGGACTAAGAACTCACAAAATCGACAGAATCACACCACATTGTGTTGTAGGTCAATGTACAGTAGAAACACTAGGTAGTATCTTTATGGACAGAAGCTATGAAGCAAGTTGCAACTATGGTATTGGCAAGGACGGTAGAGTAGCACTAATTGTTGAGGAGAAAAACCGTAGCTGGTGTTCTTCAAGCAATGGAAACGACCAGAGGGCCATCACTATTGAATGTGCAAGTGAAATCTACTCTCCATATGAAATGAACAGCAAGGTGTACAACAAGCTAATCAAACTTTGCATTGACATTTGCAAGAGATACAACAAGAAGAAGCTATTGTGGTTCAGTAGCAAAAGCAAGTCACTAAGCTACAAGCCTAAGTCTGATGAAATGGTGCTAACTGTTCACCGTTGGTTTGCAAACAAATCTTGTCCCGGTGATTGGTTATATTCAAGACTGGGTAATGTTGCAAAGGAGGTTACAAAGGCACTTAATACATCAACCACAACTAAACCAAATACACAAACCTCATCAAAGAAAAAGTCTGTTGATACTATTGCAAGAGAGGTTATTCAGGGCAAGTGGGGTAATGGCTCAGCAAGAAAATCAAAGCTAACCAAAGCCGGTTATGACTACAACGCAGTCCAAAAAAGAGTTAATCAGCTTTTAGCTTAGTGCTTAATTAAATATCTGTATCTATATGCCCATTGAGGTTTTTTCCTTGATGGGTATATTCTTTTTGCAAAAACGCTCTTTTAATGGTTATAAAATAAAATGGTGAATATTAGAAAGAAAAAATAAAAATTTTTCAAAAAAATGTCCTTTTGAACATCTTCCCAAGGCTAAAAGTTAGAGAGAAACAAATCTCTCGGAATTGGAGGTGTAACGATGAAACATAATCTTCACATTAGTGTTTCTGACAAGCCACAACGAAACGGCATGGTGTCCTACAAGAGCATCACACTTCGAGAAAGATTTATGAGAATGCTGTTCGGTAAAAAGCAGAAGATCATGATTCTTGTTCCGGGTGACACGGTTGAGGAACTTGCCATCACAAAAGTTACGGAAGGAGGTAGACCATGAACAAAGTAACAGAATTACTTGACGCTGTTGCCCACGTCATCACTTGTGTGCGTAACCTAGCAGACAGTCTTCAGGTGGTAGCAGATGTTCTTACAGATATGAGGTCTGTAGAAGTCATTGATGCTCAGCCTGTAGCACAGATTACTGAAAAGAAATCAAAGACGAAGAAGAAAAAAGCCAAGGTTTACACACTTGAAGATGTAAGAGGAGTTCTTGCAGAGAAGAGTCAGAACGGACTTACATCAGAAGTTAAGGGTTTGATTGCAAAGTTCGGAGGCAGCAAGTTATCCGACATCGACCCTAGCAACTATGAAGCAATCATCAAAGAGGCAGAGGTGCTAGGAAATGAGTAAACACGCATTCATTTCCCCTTCAAGTTCTCACAGATGGCTTAACTGTACACCAAGTGCAAGTCTTGAATCAGAATTTGAAAACAAGACAAGCCAGGCAGCAGAAGAAGGAACAGCTGCTCATGCATGGTGTGAACATAAGCTTAAGAAAGCACTCCGAAGAAGAAGTAAAAGACCCATTTCTTCTTATGACAGTGATGAGATGCAGGAACACACCGATGCGTATGTGGATTTTGTCTTGGAACAGCTTGATATTGCAAAGCAGAACTGCAAGGATCCATTGGTGCTGATAGAGCAACACGTAGACTTCTCTGAATATGTGCCGGATGGTTATGGCACAGCAGACTGCGTGATAGTTTCAGATGATAAGCTGCACATCATTGATTTCAAATACGGCATGGGAGTTCTGGTAGACGCTACAGACAATCCACAGATGAAATGCTATGCACTCGGTGTCCTTGCAATCTATGACAGCTTATATGACATCAAGGAAATATCGATGTCCATCTTTCAGCCACGCAGGGAGAATGTGAGTACCTGGACAATTTCGGTTGATGAACTGAAGACTTGGGCAGAAGAAGTATTAAAGCCAAAGGCTGAAATGGCCATGAATGGCGAAGGTGAATACTGTCCCGGTGAATGGTGTACCTTCTGCAGAGCAGCAGTCAGATGCAGAGCAAGAGCAGAAGAAAAGTTAAAGCTTGCACAGGAAGAATTCAAACTTCCGCCACTTCTTACAGATTCGGAAATCGAAAAAATCTTATCGGTCATTCCTGATCTTACAAAGTGGGCAAATGAGATTATGGCCTATGCTACCGAATCGGCAGTAAACCACGGCAAGCAGTGGAACGGATTCAAGGTTGTTGAAGGACGCTCCGTCCGTAAGTACAAGGACGAGAATGAAGTTGCCAAAGCAGCCAAGGAGGCAGGCTATAAGGATATTTACCGCCAAAGCCTTATTACTCTTACGGAGATGCAGAAACTGATGGGTAAAGCAACATTTGAAAAGGTACTGGGTGACCTTATCTACAAACCACCCGGAAAGCCGACTCTTGTACCAAACTCGGATAAGAGAGAGGCAATGAATATATCAGACGCTAAAAACGAATTTAAAATGGAGGATTAACGATTATGGCGAATGTAAGTAAAACAAAGGTTATCACAGGCAAGAACACAAGACTTTCTTATTTCCACGGATGGGAGCCAACATCTATCAATGGCGGTCCTGAAAGATACAGTGTATCTGTTCTTATTCCAAAGGATGATAAGGAAACAGTAAAGGCAATCAATGATGCGGTTGATGCAGCTATTGAGGAAGGCATTGCAAAGTTCGGTGGCAAGAAGCCTAACAAGGCAGCAATCAAGCTTCCTCTTCGTGATGGTGACACAGAGCGTGAGGACGATGCTTATGCCGGACATTGGTTCATCAATGCCAACAGTAAGACAGCACCACAGATTGTTGATAAGGTCGTAAAGCTTATCCTTGACCGTGATGAAGTGTACAGTGGTTGCTATGCAAGAGTTTCTCTTAACTTCTATGCATTCAACTCTAACGGAAATAAGGGTATTGCCTGTGGTCTTGGCAACATTCAGAAGATTAGAGACGGAGAACCCCTTGGTGGTCGCAGCTCTGCAACTGATGATTTCAGCACAGAGGAAGATGACGATTTCTTATCTTAATCTGAACCGACCTTTTAACTTCCTGCAGGCGGTGGAGGACAATCCTCTGCCGTCTGTTTTACTTTGGAAGGAAGTGAGAATGTGAAATCAATTAGTATAGATATTGAAACCTTTTCAAGTGTGAGTCTGCAAAAATCCGGGGTTTATCATTATGCAGAAAGTGAAGACTTTGAGATTCTGCTTTTCGGATATTCCGTAGATGGTGGCGAGGTCAAGGTAGTAGATTTGGCAACGGGGGAAAAGATGCCAGACGATATTATTGATGCCTTAACTGATGATGAAGTAATAAAGTGGGCATTCAATGCACAGTTTGAGAGAGTCTGTTTATCAAGGTATTTTCGTGATAATGGTGTATCTCTTAAGGGGTATTGTCTTGATCCTGTGTCGTGGCATTGTACGATGATTTGGGCGGCTACATTGGGACTTCCATTATCACTTGAAGGTGTAGGTGCAGTTCTTGGACTTGAAAAGCAGAAACTCACAGAGGGCAAGAATCTCATCAAATATTTCTGTGTTCCCTGCTCTCCTACAAAGGTCAATGGTGGCAGAATAAGAAATATGCCATATCACGATTTGGAGAAGTGGACACAGTTCAAGGCATATAACCTTCGTGATGTTGAAACCGAAATGGGGATACAGAAAAAACTATCGAGATTTCCGGTGAGCGAAACTATCTGGGATGAATATCATTTAGACCAGAAAATCAATGACCGAGGAATTGGTGTTGATATGATTTTTGTTAAGAATGCCATTGCCTTTGATGAGAAGAGCAAGACGACTCTCACAAACCAGATGCAAGAACTTACTGGCCTTGAAAATCCTAATTCTGTACAGCAGATGAAAAACTGGCTTTTAGAGAATGGACTTGAAACAGACAGCCTTAGTAAAAAAGCAGTTGCCGAAATAATGAAAGATGCACCTGAACATCTTGTAGATGTGTTATCCCTTCGTCAGCAACTTGCTAAGAGTAGTGTAAAAAAGTATACGGCTATGGAAAATGCTGTGTGTATGGACAGCAGAGCAAGAGGAATGTTTCAGTTTTACGGAGCCAACAGAACCGGCAGGTTTGCCGGAAGACTGGTGCAGCTCCAGAACCTGCCCCAGAACCATATGCCAGATCTTGCACAGGCAAGAGGTCTTGTAAGATGTGGTAACTTTGATGCCCTTGAACTTTTATATGCTGATATCCCAGATACTCTGTCGCAGCTTATCCGTACAGCCTTTGTGCCACAGGGAGATAATAAATTCATTGTTGCAGACTTTTCTGCCATTGAAGCGAGAGTCCTTGCGTGGCTTGCCGGAGAAAAATGGAGAATGAAAGTTTTTGAAGAAGGAAAAGACATATACTGCAGCAGTGCGTCACAGATGTTCGGTGTGCCTGTTGAAAAGCATGGTGTTAACGGTCACTTAAGACAGAAAGGTAAGATAGCGGAACTCGCACTTGGTTATGGAGGCTCAGTCGGAGCATTGAAAGCTATGGGAGCCATTGAAATGGGACTTACCGAAGAGGAACTCCAACCTCTTGTCTATGCCTGGAGAAATTCAAATCCTGCCATCACAATGCTGTGGTGGGATATTGATAGCTGTGTAAAGGAAACAGTCAAGAAGAGAATCACAACCGAAACTCACGGCATACGATTTATGTATGAAAGTGGATTTCTTTTTATCGTTCTTCCTTCCGGCAGAAGACTTGCATATGTAAAACCCAAGATGGGTGTGAATCAGTTCGGTGGTGAGTCTGTTACATATGAGGGTGTTGGTGGTACAAAGAAATGGGAAAGGCTCGAAAGTTACGGTCCCAAGTTCTGCGAGAATATCACACAGGCAATTGCTAGGGATATTCTCATGTATGCAATGCAGACTTTAAGAAACTGTAATATCGTTGCTCATGTGCATGATGAAGTCATCATCGAGTGCAGAAAGGATATGTCCCTTGATGCCGTGTGTGAGCAGATGGGAAGAACTCCACCCTGGGCGAAGGGGCTGCTTCTTCGTGCTGACGGCTATGAATGTCAGTTTTATAAAAAAGATTAATGAAAACGTCCTTTTTAACCTCCTGCCAAGGCTACCTGGTAGGAGGTGCTTTTTTATGCAGATTACAAAATTAGAAGACGGTGCAGCAGCACCAAAGCCTGACACAAAGGCGTTCACACAAGAAGAATTGCAGAAGGAATTTGACTTCATTCGCGCTGAAAGGATAGTCCGTAAGATGGCTGAAAAGGGTCTTATTTCTGATGATGAATTACACAAAATTTCCGAGAAAAATCGACTTATTTTCTCTCCTTATTTAAGCGAGATTTATCTTTAAATGACTTGATATATATCGTTATCTACGGGAATATGTCCATACGAGAGAGGTGATATAAGTGAAGAATGTAACGAAAATCAATCAGGTTGATTTCTCCGTTTTTAAGAAGACAAGAGTGGCTGCATACTGCAGAGTTTCCACTGATAGTGATGAACAGGAACTCAGCCTTGATACACAGAAAAATCATTATGAGAGTTACATCAAAGCAAACAACGAATGGGAATATGCAGGTGTCTATTATGATGACGGTGTCAGTGGTACAAAGACTGCCAAGCGAGATGGCCTGTTAAGACTTGTTGAAGACTGTGAAAAAGGTCTTATCGATCTTGTTATCACAAAGTCCATCAGCCGTTTCAGTAGAAACACAACCGACTGTTTGGCACTTGTAAGAAAGCTTTTGAATTATGAAGTCTATGTTATTTTTGAAAAGGAAAATATAAACACCGGCTCTATGGAAAGTGAATTGATGCTTGCCGTATTGGCTAGTATGGCAGAAAGCGAGTCACGTTCCATTTCAGAAAATGAGAAGTGGAGCATCAAGAAGAGATTCCAAAACGGTACTTATGTGATTTCCTATCCACCTTATGGTTATGCCAATGTTGAAGGTGAGATGGTGATTGTTCCAGAACAGGCAGAAGTTGTAAAAGAGATTTTTGCAGGGTGCCTTGCCGGAAAGAGCACCCGCATCATTGCAAAGGAACTGAATGAAAAAGGTGTTCCTACCAAGAAAGGTGCTAAGTGGACAGGTGCTACAATTAACGGCATTCTTACAAATGAGAAGTACATAGGAGATGCACTTTTTCAGAAGACCATCACAGATGCATTCTTCAAGCGAAAAAGGAACTATGGCGAAGAAGAACAATATTACTGTGAAAATCATCACGAGCCAATCATTAACAAGGATACCTTTGAAAAAGCAAAGGAAGCCATCAGACAGCGTGGACTTGAAAAAGGCAACTGCAGTGAGGATACAGCAAAATACCAGAACAGATATGCCATGTCCGGAAAAATCAAGTGTGGCGAGTGTGGAAGATCATTTAAGAGAAGATACCACTACACTTCACACGGCAAAAGCTACAATGCCTGGTGTTGTGGTGGACATATTGAAGATTCGAGTTCTTGCTCCATGAAGTTCATTCGTGATGATGACTTAAAGAGAGTGTTCCTTACGATGATGAACAAGTTGCGTTTTGGTAATGACCTGGTCTTAAAGCCACTTCTTATTTTCATCACTACCAGTAATTCGAAGAAGAACATTCACAGTATGGAAGACATCGAAAAGGATATGCAGAGCAATGAAGAACAGAGAAAGCAGCTGAATACACTTCTTACAAGAGGCTATCTTGAAAGACCTGTATTTGCCGAGGCTCATAACAAGCTAGTGATGGAGTATGAACAGCTTTCTGCAAAACGAGATCTTCTTTGCAGAATGGATAACTCAGGCTACACGATGGAACAGGTATTGAGTGACCTGGTTAGTTTCCTTAACGGAGCAGAGCCTTTTACCGAATGGGACGATTCCTTATTTGAAAGGTTCGTAGAAAAGGTAAAGGTGCTGTCCAGAAGAGAAGTAGAGTTTGAATTAAAATTCGGCTTAAAGCTGAAGGAAAGGATAGATTGATATGGCACACATACCAGTAGGGTACAAAATAGTTGACGGTTGTGCTGTAGTTGATGAAACGGCTGCAGAACAAATAAGGGCAACCTACAGATACTATTTTGAAGGCAAGTCACTTATTGATGCAGCTAAAGAAGCAGGTTTTAAGATGAACCATGCATCAGTAAAGAGAATGCTTTCTAACAAGAAGTATCTAGGAACAGACTATTACCCACAGATAATTGACAAAGAAATCCATACAAGATTTCTGGAAGAACTGACACGAAGGGCAGGAAACCTTGGAAGGCTCAACAGAAGAAGCAAGGAACACAATAAGACAGTTCCTACAGCATTTCATTTCAAGCCAGCCGATTTAACATTTCCTGATCCATTCGAGCAGGCAGAATACATTTACAGTTTGATAGAAAGTGAGGAATAACCTATGGCAGGAGCAAAGAACATAACAGTTATTCCGGCAAAAAAACGTGTAGGTAATACAGTAACCGCAGAAGATAAGCCAAAATTAAAGGTCGCAGCGTACTGTAGAGTAAGTACTGACAGCGAAGAACAGGCTACAAGTTATGATGCCCAGGTTGAACATTACACGGAATATATTAGGAAAAATCCTGAATGGGAATTCGTCGGAATATACGCTGATGACGGTATCAGTGGAACAAATACGAAAAAGCGAGAAGAATTTAATCGAATGATTGAGGATACGATGGCAGGCAAAATTGATATGATTATCACAAAGTCAATCAGCCGGTTTGCAAGAAACACCCTGGACTGCCTTAAGTACATCAGACAGCTTAAAGAAAAAAATGTGCCTGTATTTTTTGAAAAAGAAAATATCAATACTTTAGATGCTAAAGGCGAGGTACTTCTTACTATTATGGCATCACTTGCACAGCAGGAATCAGAATCTCTTTCCAAGAATGTTAAGATGGGACTTCAGTTTCGATACCAGAATGGAGAGGTTCAGGTCAATCATAACTGGTTCTTAGGATACACGAAGGACGAGAATGGACATCTCATCATTGATGAAGATCAGGCTGTGGTAGTAAGAAGAATATTTCGAGAATATCTTCAAGGTGCAAGCCTTAAGACCATAGCAGACGGACTTATGGCAGATGGCATTCCTACAGCAACCGGGAACAAGAAGTGGCGTGGGGACGGAATCAGAAAGATACTTACCAACGAGAAGTACATGGGTGATGCCCTTTTGCAGAAGACCTACACGGTTGATGTTCTTACAAAAAAGCGAGTATCCAACAACGGTATTGTTCCACAGTATTATGTTGAAAATAACCATGAAGCTATCATTCCAAGGCAGTTGTTCATGCAGGTCCAGCAAGAACTGCAAAGAAGGGCTCATTTAAGAACAGAAAACGGGAAGACGAAAAGGGTTTATAGCAGCAAATATGCATTATCGAGCATCATATACTGTGGTAAATGTGGGGATCTTTTCAGAAGAGTTGCGTGGAAAGCCAGGGGTGCATCTTATAACAAATGGAGATGTGCCAGCCGAATTGAGAAGGGTTCGAAAAAAGGCTGTGATGCTGAGGCAATCAGTGAATCAGAAATTCAAAAAGCAGTTATGAGAGCCATCAATAAGACCCTTGGAGGAAGAGAAGAATTTTTGGTGCAACTACAGCATAATATCGAAGATGTACTGAATGGGGACTACACAGCAACTCTTGAGTACATCGACCAAAGGATGGCAGAACTTCAGGAAAAGCTTGTGATGTGCGTAAACAAAAATGCCGAGTATGATGTTATAGCAAAGGAAATAGATGCCTTGAGGGAAAAGAAAGCAGCAGTTGTAACAAAGGATGCTGAACAGGAAATGCTCAGAAAACGAATTAATGAAATGCGGCACTTTCTTCAAACGCAGACAAGCAGAATCACAGAATACGATGAGTTACTTGTCAGACGGCTTATTCAAAGAATTACGGTTTACGATGACAAGCTAATCTTTGAATTCAAATCCGGTATGACTATTGAACTCAAGAGATAATTGAATAGGAACTATTACATCAACACCTTGCAGTAATGCAGGGTGTTTTTTGCGTTAGAATAGCAAATTTCGCATAGTGGTACTAGAAGTTTGAATTTGTTTGTGTTATAATAAATTGTATTATATTTAGATAAATTGACAAATTACGAAAATAGAGACCTTTGAGTACGATTTAGAACTTACATTTGTTGAGATAAAATAAGCATTGACCAAATTTTATAAGGAGAAGTTGTTATGGGAAACAAGATTACCGGAAAAGAATATCAATTGAGTAAAATCTTTAGTAAGGAATTCAACTATTATATTCCTGCATATCAAAGACCATATGCGTGGACTGAAGAAGAAACTGAAACTTTGTTTGATGACTTGTTGGATTTTTATCAAACCGAAGAAGTTGACAATTATTTTCTTGGAAGTATCGTGTTAATTAAAGATGAAGATAAGCCAAAAGCAGATGTTATAGATGGGCAACAGCGACTTACAACATTAACAATACTTATTGCTGTCATTGCATCATATCTCACAGGAGAGAATAGAAGCAACTGCAACAAATATCTTAGAGAACCGGGAAATGATTTGGAAGGATTGGCTCCTCTTCCAAGACTTCATTTGCGTCAAAAGGATCAGAAGTTTTTCAGTAAATATATTCAAAATGTCAATTTGTCTGATTTGATTTCTCTGGACCCAGAAAATTTACCAAATGAATCACAACAACATATTAGATCTAATTGTGCATTGATAATTAAAAAGATGGATTACACATTCAACGGAGACGAAGACAAAATTAAAGATTTTTGCAAATTTTTAGTGACAAGATGTTATCTTGTTACTGTTTACACACCAAGCCAGCAATCTGCGTTTCGTGTGTTTTCTGTTATGAATAGTCGAGGATTAAACTTGATGCCTATAGACATCATCAAATCCGATGTTATCGGACAGATTCCTCAAAAGGAACAGCAGTATTATACTGATAAGTGGGAAGATTTAGAAGTTCAAACATCTCGTTCTGGTTTTAACGATGTGTTTACACATACAAGGATGATTTTTTCAAAGTCAAAAGCAAAAAAGAGTTTACTTGAAGAATTTAAGGAATCTGTATTATCAAAAACAACTCCAAAACAATTAATTGATGATATTTTGGAACCGTATTCTGAAGCATATACCATTTTGGTTAACAGAAAATATGTTGCAATAAAAAACGCAGAAGATATTAACCAATATTTGTTTTGGCTTAATAAAATTGATAATTCGGATTGGATGCCTTCTGCAATAAAATTTATGGCAGAACATAAAAACGAACCGGATTATGTATTATGGTTTGTAAGGAAGCTTGAAAGACTTGCATCTTATCTTCATATAACAGCCAAAGATATTAATCACAGAATAGAGCGGTATAAAACGATTCTTGAAGAAATGGAAATGAATCCAGATCATAATATAAATGACCCGTTATTATCAGTAAAACTTTCAAATGAAGAAAAGAAAGAATTTGCTAATGTATTGGATGGGGAAATATATAAATTAACAGCTATAAGAAGAAATTTTGTTATTCTCCGACTGAATTCTTTTGTTAGTGATGGTGCAACTAAATTTGATTTTGAATCTAATATATTAACTATTGAGCATGTCTTACCTCAAACAGTGACAACTGGATCCGAATGGGAAGATTGGTGGTCTAACATAGAAGAAAGGGAAACCTGGATACACAGAATTGCGAATCTTGTACCATTAACCCGAAAGAAAAATTCAGAAGCTCAAAATTTTAATTTTGGTAAAAAGAAGGATATATATTTCAAAGGCAAGAATGGAACAACAACTTATCCATTAACAACTCAAGTTATTAGTGAAAGCATATGGACACCGTCAATTGTTAAAAATAGGCAAAAGGAACTTTTGAAAAAATTTGAAGAGTGCTGGGAACTTGATTATGTCGATGATGTAGATAAAAAAACTACATTAGATGATGAAACATTTTTCTATATTAAAAATAAGCGTGGAGCAAATTCAACAGGTTATGCAGTTGAGAATGGTTTTGTAGTCAAAGCAGGAAGTGAAATATCTGACACTACGGTAGAAAAATTTGAAGTGAATTATCCTAATGCATACCGACTTCGTGAGAAACTCTGCTCAGATGGAACCATTCTTGATGGAGCATTTCAAAATGATTATGAATTTGATAGCATTTCACTAGCGGCCTCGCTTATTCTTGGCAGAAATGCAAGAGGACAAAAAGAATGGGTAGATATTAACGGATTTCCTTTTGATGAAAATGAAAAAAACAATTATGTTGGTGTGTTTAACATCAACGATGAAAGTACATATGGAGTACTTAAGGTTGGTCCGTTAGCTTTTGAACTATTCAAAAAGGTGTTTGAACTTGGAAATATTACGGATGAAGAAATAGGAAAATTAAAAGAAAAAGAGTATTCAAAACAGTTATTCAGTAGAACCGATTATCCTATCTTAGCGGACCATCGAGAGGATAATCGTGGCAACAGTAATGTTATACGTTATCGAAAAGAGCCGATTGTTTATAAGGGTAAGAATATTTATTTTACGACACAGTGGTTTGCATCAAATCGTAATGATCTTATTTCTTGGTATAAGAAACATTTGTAATGTGTGATGGGGATTGAAATAACTGAAATTGTGATGTAGCAATATGCTCTCTGCAAACGCAATAAAGTGACACCAGTATGCTGAAAAGCATTAATAGAAAAATGTTTTGATACTATTAAGAATGAATATAATTATAATTGATAAAAAAGAAAATCAAAAATTTTGAGGTGTGGCTATGGATATTTCTAAACAACTTAATATTTACGTTAATGAGTACAAGAAATTTATGGGGATTAATCACTTCCCTAAATACATCTTACAAACCCAGGAGGTTTCAACATCCACTGCAGATTTGCAAGGATTTGAAGTTGCAGCAGCGACGTTTTATCAACCATTAATACATCAACATACTTTGATTATAAGTACAAACCTAAATTTGTCTAAGTATTTGATGTTTCATGAATTCACTCATATGTATGATTCTGAGTTATATGTTAATGGTGATAAAATGCGATATGCTGGACTTTCTGGATATACAGAATATCATGCATCTCAGGTCGAATTGGTTCAGTTGCTAGGAGCTAAAACAATTGACAAAATTCCGTCATTCTCAATGAATATGATAATATCGACGGTCGCAGGGGATAAAAGTGTATTAAAATATGTTCAGGAGAAGTATCAGCATGCTATTGACCTATTCAGTAGAGTCGATTTTCCTGCCAATGTTAACACCCTTAAAACGGCTGTTGGAGTACTTTATAATTATTGGGGACTTCGATCTATCTGTGAAATGTATGCTACCAATTTCGTAGAAACAATCGACAATAGAGCATTTATAAAATTTATCCCCGCTATGAATTTTACACTCTTAAATAATCTAATGCATGGGTGGCTAGATAAAACAAATATTGATTTAAGCATTAATTTATATGTTAGTACTATATTTCCAATTATTCAAGACTATAAGCTAGTTTAAGCACGAAACTGACTCAATTTTTTATCTATTGTAGTGCTAAAAAATTAGAGTGTAACATGCACACTAAAAGCAATTAAGTGGATTACAGCTTGCTGAGTTAATAGATAAATATAACTTTACCTATTAACCTTTACAAACTTTATTACAAATCAAGGTTCGTACAGCCTCAATACCCCTATTTTTCAAGGGGAAGTGCGTTCCACCATTTCCTTGAACGATGAGGGTTGAGTATGTTTTTCGTTGAACAACCGAGCCACATCGAGACGGTTGTTCTTTTGTCCCAACTAAAACAAAAGCCAGATGATTACATTAATGTAACGATTGAACTTGATGATGTGGATATAACATCTGCAGAGACTAAGGCAACATATGATG
>ERZ837910.508-NODE-508-length-60162-cov-9.405061_pt1 | contig 60162 bp, 78 predicted proteins | sample MGYA00519940_ERZ837910 | MGnify/ENA primary metagenome ERZ837910 (study PRJEB31850, sample SAMEA3708825) | human gut metagenome | biome: human gut; feature: human-associated habitat; material: faeces | place: China | collected 2014 ... | reverse complement strand
GATGTCGGCAATATGTTAGCAGGCGGCACACATTAAGGGTGGTGGGCGGTGTGCCATATTTTAATCGCAGGAGATATAAAATGAAAGAAATTTTATTACAGACTTACACCATAGCATTACCAATATTGCTTGGTTACATAGTTTGGCTTCTGAAACAACAGAAAAAAGACAAGGACGCCAACAGCAAAGGTACAATGCTGCTTTTGCGAGTACAGCTTATCGAATACCATGATAAGTACATGAAACTTGGTGAAATTCCATCTTATGCGTATGACAACTTCATTGAGATGTATAACGCATATCACACATTAGGTGGTAATGGCATGGTAACTAAGATGTATAACGAAATACAGGCATTACATTTAGGTAAGGCAGGAGGTAAAGAATAATGGATTTTACACAAGTATCAACAGTAGTTGCAATCGTTGTTATCACTTATTTAATCGGGTTAGCTGTTAAGGCAATCCCACAGATTAAGGACAACTACATTCCCATAATCGTAGGTATTGCAGGCGGTATCTTAGGTATTATCGGTATGTATGTGATTCCTGATTTCCCGGCAAATGACATTCTCAATGCTATTGCGGTCGGCATAGTGTCGGGACTGTCAAGCACTGGTGTAAATCAGATTTACAAGCAGGTAAAGAAAGATGCTTGACATTAATAAGCAGAACATGAAGTATTCTCGGCAAGGACAGCGTACAGTTGTTTATGAGACTGACAGTGAGGGCAACATAATCTATGAGGGCTACACTGACAGCGAGGGTAACTTTATTCCGTATCTTGATGACGATGGTAATAAGATACCGCGCATCAAGGAGGAATACATAGGCTATTCACTGCCGGTTGCTTTCAAAGCAAATATCGCCTTTAGCGGCGGCGAAGCACAGGCGGAAGAGTATGGCTTTAACGTGGCAGACTTTGATGCAGTTATGCTGACAGAACGCAACGAGCTACCATTGAGCAAAGGTGATGTTATATGGCTTGATAGTGAAATTGGCTACAAGGACGAGGATAAGGTTCATATTGACGAGATTACAGCAGATTTCATCGTTGTCGGAGTAAAACCGTCCTTGACTTCCACAAAGTACATGGTGAAAGCTCAGGTGAAGTGATGGCAAAGCACAAGATTGTCGTTAATGTATTTTCGCAGAAGTCCATTGAGGACGCGATAAAAGGCTTACAGAGCTATCAAGATTATCTGACGTATAAATGTCAGCTACTTGCAGAAAAACTGGCGCAAAGAGGCGTCGAGATTGCGAGAGTACAAGTTGCAGAACTTGACGCAATCTTCAAGCGTGACTTGATAGAAAGCATTCATTCAGAATACAAAACATCGGTTCGCGGCGGCGGTATATGGGCGGTAGTAGCCGGAACAGACCATGCAATGTTTGTTGAGTTTGGAACTGGCGTTATCGGCAAGGCACAGCCATATAAAGGCACATTGCCTGAGGGCGTTACTTGGGAGTATGCAAGTGGTAAGACAATCAGACAGCTTGCCGATGGGCGTTATGGTTGGTTTTATAAGGGTAAGGATGGCAACTGGTACTTTACAGAAGGTATGCCGTCAAGACCGTTCATGTACAACACAGCGAATGAGCTTAGGTCAATCGTTATCAGCACAGCAAAGGAGGTATTCAAGGACTAATGGCGAGTGAAAACGCATGGGCGTATGACATTGAAAGCACAATATATTCAATCGTCAAGGCTAAGACATATTCAGCAATTAAGAAGAAATACCCCAACTTGCTGTTTACCGACAAGGGGCAGAGTGACAGTTCACCGACATTCCCAACAGTCTACATCCACATGTTGGCACCGACGGAGCAAGGGCGAACGATTGACGGACAATTTATTAACGGCTTACTTGTCACATTCCAAGTTGATGTAACAACAAACACTAGCGGTTCAGATGCGCGTTGGGTTATGGCTAAGGTTGCTGAGGCATTTAAGGAATTGCGATTTGAAGCCAAGCCGATGCCTGAGCTTACTTATTCAGACAAAATATATAGAAGCACCGCGCGTTTCAGGCGTGTTATCGGTGCAAATGACAGATTGTTATAACTAAGAGCTTTTTAAGGCTCTTTTTTTATTTTTATTTTTATAGGAGGACAAAAATGGCTATTACATCATATTTATCCCGTGTAATTTACATGGAGTATTCAGGTGACCTCAAGAAGATAAACCTTGCAGGAACATACAACTTGTTACTTGCGGCAAGGTCTATTCCGTCACCGACATCCGCTCCAAATATGGTTGAGAGTACGACAACCGAGGACGATACTCAGACATTCGAGATGGGTATTAAGCAGACAAGTTCCAAGGAGTTTGTTGGCAATCTTGATAAGAGCGATTTTGACAAACTGCTTGCGGTAGGCAACAAGAAGTGCATTATCATTCAGCTTTACGGAACAGACGGTGTAGGCGGAGTTGCTAAGTCTGCCTATGTTGGACAGATTACGCCAACAGTTAATGATATAGGTGGCACAGACGAAATCGTTGAGATGACTGCCACAGTAGCACAGAACACATCTCCGAAGTGGGTTACAGATGACATTACCGTTGTTGATAACAAGGACGGTACATTTACAGTAGCTGCAGTTTAACTTTTAATTAAGCAGAGAAGGGCGGTCTACGGACTGCCCCTTTTCCTATGGATAACATAGGAGGAAAAGGAGAAGATATGATAACTTTCGATATTGATAACAAGGAATATAAGTTAGAGTTTGGCTTTGATGCGGCTGAGAATAAGGACATAGTACAAAAAATGTTCGATTACATGTCCGGTTCGTACATTTACAAGGAAAACGGAAATGCAATTACCGCAATGTCTAATGGTGCCGGTAAGATGGTTGCTGATTATAGCGAGGTATGTCACATGGCGTTTTATGCCGGCTGCTTACAGCACAATCAGGTCACTAAGGCAGAAGCTAAAGCTCTGACACGAGCATATATTAAACATAAGAGAAAGACCGACAGCAAGTACGGTTATTATCAGTTATTTGACGACATTAAGAAGTGCATGGAGGACGATGGTTTTTTCGTTTTGAGCGGTCTTCAGGAGACAATCGAGCAGATGAACAAGTCGGCGACGGAGCGGTTGGAGCAGATGCAGAAAACAAAAGGAAAGAAATAAACTTTCATAAGCTGATATGGGAGGAGTATTTTCCGCTTGCGTTTTCCATTGGCATAAGCCTTGAAGAGTTCAAGAAGCTCACGCCTAAGACTTTAGGTTATTGCTTAGAGGGTGAAAAACTTAGACGTAAAGAGCGAGACAACGAGATGTGGTCTTGGTGGGGGAATTACGGAGTATCTGCTGTTATATTCGCAATTGACCATTGTTTGAATGGCAGAAAAGCCGTATCAAAATACATTAAAGAGCCAGTCATGTCAAAAGATATACAACGCAAAGAGGACTTTACTGATGCGGACATTCAGAAAGCAATCCTTATTGAACAGCAATATATGAATATGGCGCAACAAAATGGATTGCCTGAAACGGTAATCAAATAAGCGGTACGGAGTAATCTGTGCCGCTTTTATTTTTATGGCGAGGAGGTGAGAGAATGGCAGAAGTTGACAGCTTGGAGATTGGGTTGCAAGCAACCGCCCAAAAAGCAAACACAGCAATAGATAGTCTCATAATCAAGCTTGGTAACCTTGCAACATCACTTGGACGCGTCAATGGCTCTGAGCTTAATACATTGTCAATGAACGTCACCAACCTAAGCACTTCAATGAGAGCTATTAATGACGTGGGTACAGCAAGCTTTACAAGGCTTGCAAAAAACATCGGACAGATAGCAAGCGTCGACAGTTCAGCACTTAATACGGTTGCAAGCTCACTTAATTCCACGGCGAGTGCATTTAATCAGTTTACGGCAGTGTCTGACAATGCGACTAAGATAGGTGAAGTTGCCAAGAACATAGCAAAGCTCGGAAACAAGAGTGTACAGACCTCAATTACCAACATGCCGCAGTTGGCAACTTCGCTTACAAATTTGCTCACAACGCTTGCAAGCGCACCGACAGTAAGCAATAACGTCATCCAGATGACTAACGCATTGGCGAATTTAGCAAGCCAAGGGTCAAGGGTAGGTTCTGCTTCACGGACAATTCAAAGAAGCCTAAATGGGGTTCACAGAAGCGCACAGACGGCAACTAAAAGCACATGGTCACTGGCTAAGGCGTTCGGTAAATTCTATGCTTCATATTTTATGGTTGTTCGTGGCATTAAGGGCTTGTGGACTTCGATTGAAAGCACCACGGACTACATAGAAGCATTCAATTACTATGCAGTTGCGTTTGGCAAAATCGGTTCCGAATGGGGCAAAGACTTTGAGAAGTTCGGCTATGACAATGCCACTGATTATGCGAACAGCTTTTCAGACAGAGTAAGTGCATTGCTTGGTAAGCTTTCGGGACTGCAAGTTGATGTTGATGACGGCTTGTTGACTGCAGACAGCACTAAGAACTTAGGCTTGAATATTCAGGAAGTTACGGAGTTCGCGTCACAGCTTGCCTCAGTGACTAACTCACTTGGACAAACAGGAGAGACAACCACAGCAATAGCAAAGTCAATGACAATGCTTGCCGGCGATATAAGCTCACTTTTTAATGTTGACTACTCATCAGTAGCCACCAATTTACAAAGCGGCTTAATCGGTCAGTCAAGGGCGTTGTACAAGTATGGTATTGATATTACCAATGCCACGTTGCAGACATACGCTTACAACTTAGGTGTTGAAAAATCCATAAGTGAAATGACGCAGATGGAAAAGCAGCAGTTAAGAGTACTTGCTATACTTGACCAGTCTAAGGTTTCATGGGGTGATTTGTCTAATACAATAAGCAGTCCAAGTAACATGATTAGGCAATTCAACACAAATATCAAAGAAACAAGTATGGTTCTCGGGCAGTTGTTTATACCTGTCCTTCAAAAGGTTATGCCCGTTGTCAATGGTACAACAATCGCAATCAAACGTATGCTTGTGGGCGTTGCAAGCCTTATGGGTGTTAAGATTGATTTTGATGCTTTCGGGCAGAACGGCTATAAGGACGCCACGGACGGCTTAGAGGATATGGCAAATGGCTATGACGATGTGGCTAAGGCGGCTGACAAGGCACAAAAGGGTGTTCGTGGGTTCGATGAACTTAACGTAATTAGCACTGGCACTGATAAGGGCAAAAGCACAGGCGTAAGCGGTGACGCAATCGACCTCACAGACGAGATTGTCAAGGCTACGGAAGAATATGAAAAGGTATGGAACGATGCTTTCGACAAGATGGAGAATAAGGCTGAGGCATGGGCGGATAGAATAGTTTCCGCATTATCTCCTGTTAAAAAGATATTCAAGGATTTTTCAATCGGAGATTTTTTTGCGGCTGGACAAGATACATCTGCTCTCGTAAGCAGCATGTTCAACTGGTTTGCTGATGCAATAGATAATGTTCCATGGTTCACTATCGGCAAGAATGTGGGAAGCTATCTTGCTGGCTTGGATTGGACAGAAATCCTAAAGTCTGCTGCTAAAGTGCTTTGGCAAGGTTTCAAGGGAGCGTTAGAGTTTTACGCTGGAATGCTCGTATCAGCACCTTTAGAAACAGCGGTCATTTCATTTATGGCTATGCCGGGACTATTAAAAGCTATTACCGCAAGTAAATTTGTAACAGGTGTTGGAAAGCTTTGGAAAAAGTTCACATTGCTTGGCTCAGGAGCAGAAGCGGCGGCGGCGGCTTTATCAGGCAACACAGCGGCGGCATCTGCATTTGCCTTTATGTTCCCTACTTTGACTAACAAGATAACCGCAGTTAAAGGGGCGTTTGCGAATTTCGCAACATCCGTTCAAAATAAGGGACTTTGGGGAAGTATCAACGGCAGTATAACAACTGTCAGAAGCAACCTCACAGGATTTCAAAAAGGAATTATCGGTGTTGCTTCAACCGCTATTGAGTTTACGGTGCTAAAGGATGCTTTCAATGAGCTTACAATAGGCAGTGATAATGTGCTTGGTTCTATTGGAAAGATTGCTGGTACTAGTGCGGCGGCGGCTGGTGCTATGTACCTTGCTTTCGGTCCGGCTGGTGTTGCAATAGCTGGAGTTACAGGACTAATTGCGGCAATAAGTGGTATAAGCTCAGGAATGAAAGAAATCAACGCCAAAGAGGTGGGAGACAGTATAAATAGTGCCTTTACAGCTCCGGGTGGAACTCCTATTGACGAAGTTGCTTCTCAATACGAAGATATGATAAGCCAAATATCAGGAAGCTTTAGTTCAATCATCGAAAGTTCACAAAAGCTAGATGAAGCAGATAAGAACATAGAAACGATTTGGACAGAAATATCCAAAATCAAGATTGAAATGGATGCTGGTGTATTGTCGGTAGAAGAAGCACAAGAGAAGTTGATTCCGTTATTCGACCAGCTTGCAACAGCGGCAAGTGAAAAGTTTGGAGCCATGGAAAATGTACTTATTGCGGCGTTTGGTGAAAATGGTGCAATTAAGTCTGCTTATGACAGGCTAGGGATTTCCACCGAGAATACTATCAACACGGTAATACAGCTCAATGAGCAAGCAGAGCAGCGCATTAAGGAATTGACTACGGCAATGCAAAATGTTGACCCATCAAGCGAACAATACGCCGCATATAGTGCTGAATTGACACAGTTGATGGGGCAAACCGATAAAGTTACTGAGGCGATGAACAGATATCAAACCTCATTGTCGCAGATTGATTACAGCAAATTGCTTAACGCTGACGGCTCACTTAATACAGATGCACTTGAAGATTATTTGTCTAAAGTTGCAAGCGTAACCGAGCAGGCACAGCAGGACATTGAAGAAGCAATGCTGAACGTGCAGAGTAGTTTACAATCAGCACTCAACCAAGCTGTAACATTAGGCGATGATGCGAAAGCTGCAGAACTTCAAACTCAGTTGGACGCAATACCGCAAGCAATCACTGTGTTAAAAGGTGATGTTGCAAATAAAGCATTGGAGTTTACCAACACCATACAGAGTGACTTTATTGACAAGACAGATGAGGTAATTAAGAACGCATCTGAAAAATGGAGCAATAAGAGTTCATGGGAAAAGTTTTGGAGTGGTTTTTCGAGTGGGAGCGACTACGTTAAGAATAGCCTTAGCCAGTACAATAACACTATCAGCCAGCTATCAGGTGAAATTGAAACTTCAATGAGCACATTAGGCATAGAGGGTGCTGGCTGGGCTGGTGAAGCCGCAGAAAGCATATTCAGTGAATTGTTTGATGCGAAATATATAGGTTTTGGCGAGACCCCAGTATACACACTGAAATCCAACTACGAAAGTGTTATATCTAACGCAACTTCTAATCTGCCTAGCTATGTCAATAGCAAAATGAAGAATGTCGGCGAAGCTTCTGTTGCTGGATATGTAGGCGGCGTAAATAGTAATTCCAGCCAGCTTATTAAACCTGTAGCCGCACTTGCTGATTTAAGCATGAGCACTTTTATGTCGGAGCAAGGTTCGGAAAACGGAAAACCATCCTCTGAATTTAGCGGAATTGGTAAAAATTCCATTATAGGCTATATACAAGGTATTGATAGCCTCGAAAAAGTTTCAACAGATAAAGTGTCCAGCATGGCAGCTAAGTTGAGCACTACTTTTGCAGACAAAGCAACTGTCAATATGCCGAGTATTGGCGTTCAAGTAATGACCGGGTTCCTTAATGGCTTGACTTCAATGGAGCAGTCAGTATACAGCAAGGCAGACGAGATAGCCAAAAACGTAGCAAAGACTATTCAATCCGCCCTTGACATTCACTCACCATCAAGGGTTATGTTTGAGCTTGGCGCATACACCACAGAGGGCTTTAAAGAGGGTATGGAAAGCCTCTATAAGCCAACAGAGCTATCCATTAAGGATTTTGGCTTTGGAATGGTTGAAGCGGTTCACCCACAGCAGTTGTACAGCGGTTATGCCGATTACACGCCGAGCGTAAGCACATCGACAAGTACCACAACGCAGAACTATTACAACACAAGTTCGAGTGTGGACAATGCCGAGACAAATGCACTGCTAAGAGAGCTTATATCGGCAGTCAAGCAAGGCAGTAAGATTGAGATTGACGGTAAGGCAATCGGTAATGTTGTCCGCAAGGAAGATAGAAGCTACTTTCAGAGGACAGGGCGAGGATTATTCGAGCATTGATTAAGTTGACATACCTCTCATATCGTGTAATAATGAGGTCACTACATTATATGGGAGGTATTGTTATATGGAAGAAAAAACTACTAAAACCGACAATCAAAGCAAAAGCAGTGAGGATATCAAAATAAATGTAATATCCATACTGCTTGGTTTAGCTTTTTTGTTAGGTGTATTTTTGGCTTTAACTGGTAGATTTATGATTTTATTGTGGATAATAGGCATTTTTTTAAGCCTGTTTTGCTTATTTTTGGGTATAAGACTTTGCTTTGATGTCCACGCAATCAGAAAGCACCTTGACAGCAAGGAGGGCAGATAATATGAGAAGATTAAAAATCGGAGCAATTATTTTATCTGCCGCATTGATGGTTTGTGGTTGCAATAGTCCACAGGGCAATGCAGAGACAACTACACCGGCAAAAACCACAATCGAGAAAATTCCAGAAACAACTACTATTGCAGAAACAGCAACCGAAGTTGAGCTGTCTGATAGCCGTAAAGGACAATATGATGTTACTGGTGGAAATGTGGAATATACTGCCTTAACTAGTGGCATGAAATCACAATATATTATAAATGCTACGGCTGATAATTCTGACATGGCAACTATAATGTATTTTGTATTTGCTGGAATAATCAATGATGTTGATAGTGAATATATTGATTTTACTTTAACAATAAAATGTTCAGATGGCAGTATTGTTTACTCAAAAATAGGCGGTAAAACAGTTGTAGGCAGCACTGATAGATATGGTAATATATTGACAACACTTCCTGAATGGTGTGATTTGGGAATTGATGTTGAAATTGAAGAAAATAAAATGTGTTTTTACGATACATTTAACAGTTTTTCTCAATTTTTATCTGATGCTTTCGGGGTAGAATACAAGCCTATAACACCTGATAATGCAAATGAAGCCGACAATATAGTTTATGAAGATAGTTACATAAGGGTGGAATATAACGGCGTTGAAAAAACGAGATATAACGATGGCAGCTATGATATAATCGTCACGGTAGAGAACTTGACAGACCAAAGTATGACAGTGCAAGCAAGAGAAATGTCTATAAATGGTTACATGGTTGACCCAATTTATTCTTGTGACATTGCGGCTGGAAAGAAATCTAAGGAAGGAATGAGGATAAGTTCCGACAACGCAAAGGATTGTCCAATATCTGATATTGAAAATATTGAGACAAGATTTATTTGTTATGGTTCTGGATTTAATTCACTAGAAAAGACAGAGCCTATTGTGTTATATCAGAAATAAGCAAGAGGGAGCTGAGAAGCTCCTTTTTGTTTGTAAAAAAAATTTAAAAAAAGGCTTAACTTCTGCCCGACATAATATATAATAGAATTATGCCAGACAAAAGAAAGGAGTGATAAAGTGTCACCAAGGACAGGCAGACCAACTAAAAACCCAAGGCCAAACAAGCTTAGTATTCGTATAAGTAACGAGGATAAGCAAATTTTGGAAGATTATTGCGAAAGAGAAAATGTAAATCGAACAGAAGCAATAAGTAGAGGGATTAAGAAGTTGGATAAAAAATAAGAACAACCGACACCCTGAGAAAGTAACGGTTGCTCTTTAGCACCAATCCGCAAAGGAATTGATAAATCTATACTATCATTCCTTTTGCGGAAAATCAAGGTTTTTTTGGAAAGGAATGGTATGATATGACGAAAGAGCAGATTATCAAGTCAATTATCAGTAATTTAGAACACATCAACTTGCACTTCCTAAAGTGCGTACTGGCATACACGAATGTGTTAGCCGGGAACGAGAAGGGAGGCAATCAGTAATGGAAGAAAACAGAGCAATACTTCACAAGCTGATTGACAGCATAACAAGTGGCGGCACACTGGAATATCTTGCTACATTTGTAAGATTATTCTTAGAGAAGTGGGGTGAGTGATATGGCAGAGCTTGTAAAGATTGAGGGAACAGAGCTATCTATTAAGGAATACAATGGTGAAAGAGTAGTTACGCTTAGGGATATAGATTTTGTTCACCAGAAGAAGTCAGGGTCCAGCAAGAGAACTTTTGAAAGATATAAAAGTCACTTTATTTTAAATGAAGATTACTTTGAACTAACAAGGAAAGACTTAGGGGACAAGTTGTCCCCTAACGAAAAAATAGTTGGAAATCCTAATCTGAAAACATATCTTTTAACTGAAAGCGGGTATTTGATGGTTGTTAAAGGTTTTACCGATGATTTAGCATGGCAGGTACAGCGACAGCTTGTAAACGCATACTTCAAGGCTAAGGCACAGCCGCAGACAGCGGTTGCACCGGTGCAGGTTGAGGACACCAAGTACAACACAAGCAATACACTGGTGCCTAAGGTCAAGAGTTGGTATGACCGCAATGTTGAGAAAATAAACTGGATATGCTCAAGGCTTGGTTGGCAGCAGTCAACTGTTATCCATAAGTTGCTTGTAAGGGTAGGGGCTGAATATGACCTCAACGAAGCAGACAGGATATATCAGCAGGAAACAGGACGTGAAAAGCGTTATATGCTTGACCTTGTGGATTACTTCCCGGAGCTTGCAGACATGGCGACGAACTGGATTAACGAAATGCTGAATTGGATAAAGTAAACAGATTAGTAGTGCGGCGGCACCTCAGAAATGGGGTGCTGTTTTTATTGTTGGAAAGGAGCGGACAATGAATAATCCTAAAATTGAAATCAAGACAGACGGAAGCATATCTCAGATATATGTTGACGGTAAAAAACTGGATGGAGTAAGGAGCTACAAGCTTGAACAGACAGTGAACGGAATACCGATATTAACCCTTGACCTCAACGCATTTGATGTATCAGTTGACGGACAGATGTTGACTATGCAAAAAGGCGTAGGAGAGATTGAATTGAGTATAAAGGGGTAATCAAGGGAGATTGTAGCACACAAAAGGCTTAAAATCTACTTTTACAATTTATTGTGCTAAAATCTGTATACAAAATGTAAACAAAACGTAGCCTAGATAAGTATAGATATAGATAAGAGTAGATAAGATTAATAAGAGTATATATATAATAAAAAGTAAATAAAGAAATACAGTATATTATTAATAATAATAGGGCAGTCCACAAGGGCTGTCCTTTTTATTAGATAAATTAGACACATGGAGGGATAAGACTATGAACATTGGTAACAGAGTATTTGCAGTTCAGGGCTATGTTGTGACGCAGAACTACGCACAGCACGTTGAGGCAGTCAAGAATGGCGGTTATGCACAGGGAATTGACCTTGTGCCGCAAAAGGACAACAGATACATTCAGAGCGATATTGTGGCTCATTCGGACGGCACAGTGCTTTACGCTGGCAACGGTGACGGCTATGGCAATGCCGTATGGATTCTGCATAATGGCAACTATGTGACTGGCTACGGACACATGAGAGAGCTTAGGGTTAAGACAGGCGATGTGGTTAAGCATGGTGATGTGATTGGCGTTGTTGGCAACACCGGTCATTCAACAGGCATACATCTTCACTTTGAGGTTCGCAAGTACAAGAAACCTTATACTGTCAACGCTAGTGATTTCTGGGGAGCTAACTCCTTTATGAACACGTCCAAGTTTGACTGGGTAGACCCGACACCGTATGTCAACGCTGATTTACCGGGGCAGACGGTACAGGCAACCACAGATAAGTACTATCGTGTACAGGTTGGAGCTTTTGAGAACAAGGCTTATGCAATAAACATGGCAAGAGGCGTTAGGAGCAAGGGTTACAGTGCGATAATTAAGTACTATGAGGGCAACTACCATGTACAGGTCGGAGCATACGAGGCTTACTGGCGTGCTACAGCAACAAGGCTCAGGCTGTTAGCGTCCGGCTACAAGGGAGCGTTCATTACTAATAAGACAGGACAGGACATAACATTTTAGCATCTATCATTGATAGGTGCTTTTATTATGCCCTAGAAAGGCGGTAAAGGTGGCATACGGCGGTTTCTTAATTAAGGTGGGAGAATATATCATCCCGCAGAAATTCATCAAAGCTGACACATATAAGGCTTATGTGAACATGCAAGACATAGACGATTACACGGATGCTAACGGCTATTTGCACCGTAACGCCGTGGAATTGAAAGCACTAAAGGTTGAGTTTGATGTGCGTGCCATGCTGACAGGAAGCGAGAACGGATTAGAGGAGCTTATGTCGAACATTCGCAACAGTTACACTAATTCAAGGGGTAGAGAGTGTATAATCACAGCTTTTATTCCTGAGTACAACGATTATGTAACGCAAAAAGGCTACCTTGCCGACTTTCAACCGCAAATATACGGCACATACGGCGGTGAGCTTCATTACAGCTCATTCCACATGTCTTTTATAGGAGGCGTATACAATGGTTGATTACAGCTTACAGGAATTGTTCTATACTGCCAACACAGATAAGCAACTCATTATTGCAACAGATGACGGCTCCGTGACAATCACCAACACGGAGCTGCATCAAGAGAGCTTTGAGCTGACAGAGAGTTTGTGTTCCGAGAGTGAGCTGACATTCGGAGCGTGCGAAGCGGCGGCGGTTAAGTTCACAATTTCAAATATTTTCACTTCACTGAAGGACAAGTGGATAACTGTCAAGATAATCCTTGATGGCAACAGCGATAATTCGTTCATTTTAGGGCGTTATAAAGTTGTGTCTGATAAACCTACGGCAGACCGAATAAAACGCGAGATTGAGGCTTACGATGCGTTGTACGATATGATTAACGCCGATGTGGTTGATTGGTACAACAGTATCTTGCCGACAACGGACACTTACATCACATTCAAGACTTTCAGAGACAGTTTTTTTGCTCATTTTGGCATCACGCAAAAAGAGATTACTCTTGTCAACGATACTATGACTGTAAGCAGAACTGTTGACACTGACGAACTTAGCGGCGGTCAAATCCTCAATGCTATCTGCGAGATTAACGGTTGCTTGGGGCATATCGGCAGAAGTGGGCAATTCGAGTTTGTATACCTTAGCAACACGGCACCTATAACAATCAACAAGAGCTACTACACAAGTGCTGATTATCAAGACTACATTGTGTCACAGATTGACAAGTTGCAAATTAGACAGGACGAGAACGATATAGGAGCTATTGTCGGCACAGGCAGTAACACCTATGTTATTGAGAATAACTTTCTTGTGTACGGCAAGGATGCGGCACAACTAAAGGCTATTGCAACTAATGTATTCAATCGCATTAAGGGTATTACATATCGCCCAGCGGAAATATCAAGCGCAGGAAACCCATGTATTGAAGTCGGCGACGCAATTAAACTGTCAACTAAGTATGCAGAACTAACTACTTATGTCTTAGAACGCTCCTTGAAAGGCATACAAGCCCTTACAGACAGTTATACGGCACAAGGCGAACAATTACGCACCACACAGATAAACAGCTCTAATAAGTCAATTACACAACTTAAAGGTAGAGTGAACCGACTAATCCGTGATGTAGACCAGAACAAAGCGGAAATATCGAATGTTGAAGCCGGATTAAAGAATGAGATAACACAGACCGCATCGGAACTGGATGTAAAGATACAGAGTTTGCAATCGCAGATAGATGGCGAGATAACCGTCATCAACGGTCACGGAGTACCGACACTCTATAATTACCCGGCATACAACTGGGTAGCCGGTCCAAAGGTTGGCGATTTACTTGCCGAGGGCACAAAGTTCACTTATTCGGATGAGGTTTATCGTAAACACCAGAGGACATTGTTTTTCGATGAGGATACGGCGACCACATACCGTTTTATAAAAAAGGATGATATGTGGATATGGGAGCCGATAGCCGACACTGAATATTCGGTAATTCAGAAGCAAATAGCCGACTTGAACGTAACTGCACAAGGAATTACTCAGAGCGTTGAGCAGCTGTCAACCAAGGTGACGAATGAGTATATCACACAGATTGATGCCAAGACACTTGTAGCGACCACAGCAGACGGAATCAAGGAAGATATATCTAAGACGTACACAACTAGGGATTATGTCAACACATTGAGTGCAGAGTTCAACAGGACAGCAGAGGGACTTACCGCACAGATAAGTGAGGTCAATGAAGCTCTTGATGGTGCCAATGAGGTCTACACCATACAAGGAACCCCGACTTTACAAAATTATCCGGCGTACAACTGGACATCGGGACCAGTGGTGGGTGATAAGCTTACGCAGGGATTGAGGTTTACTTATTCAGACACAAGCTATAAGAAACACAACAGAGCACTTGTTTATGATGAGGTTACCGGCAAGACGTACAGGTTCATCAAGAGCGGTGCCACATGGGGGTTTTCCGATGTTGGCGATACCGAATTTTCGTGGGTCAATAAGAAGTTAGCTGAGTATAAAGCTACGGCAGACGGACTATCTGCTGATTTATCAAAGTTCGAGACTAAGGTTAACTCAGATTACATAACCAAGATTGATGCTCAGGCAAGCATTAAACTCTCAGCGGATGAACTGAAAGAGGACTTTAGCAAGACGATAAGCAATTATTCAACCACTACGCAGATGAACTTAGCGATAAGCGAAAGCGCAGAGGGCATTATGACGAATGTAAGCAAGACTTATGCAACAAAAGGGGTTGTCAGCAGACTGGAAACGTCTATCAAAGCTACGGCAGAAGGGCTAGAAACCAAAGTGTCGAAAGACAAGCTTGTAACCGAAATCAACGCCAGTGCCGAAAAAGTATTGATTTCATCGAGCAAGCTTGATTTAAAAGGGCTTGTCACAATATCGGCATTACAAGAAAGCGGACAGACTGTAATCAATGCTGATAATATAACAACCGGAACAATTAAAGGGCGGCGACTTGAAGCGTGTGCAATGGACGGCGGAGCCATTGCAATAGGGGCAAACAACATTGTAATGAATGAAGCGGGACTGTGGATAATAGGTGAATGTTCAGCAGACAAGCCGGCTTACCAAGTTAATAACAGAGGTGAGATAATGCAATACTGGACAGATGGTATACGCCGATTCTACTCTAACGGTTTAGGCGTGAGCGGAACATGGGTAACACATTTTGATGAATACACTGCATCATCGGATTGGTACAAGATATGCATTGCCGCTAATAATACATCAGATGCACGATACAAGAACACAATCAAAAGTCTGGACGATGAAGAACACATGGAAGAACTTTTTAATAGTCTAAAGCCATCTGCATTTTATTATAACAAAGGCACAGAATACGTGGAAACCCAAAGACACCTGGGCTTCATCGCACAAGACATTGAGGAAGCGATTACAGAAGCAGGAATCGAGGCAGACATGGCATTATTTGACCATATCAACGAGGATAAACTTGGAGTTAATAAGCAAGAGTTAATAGCCCTGTGTGTATGGCAAATACAAAAACTTAAAGCCCGTGTCAAGGAACTTGAAACAAATATAGGAGGTGCAACATGAGCAGTAACTATGACATTAGGATGTTCCGCAATTCGTTAATGTCCTACATTAGGAAGTCACCGATAGAAGCGGAGGTTAAGCTTCTGGTTCTAAGGGATTTAACCGCGCAGACGGAGAAGGACGCAGACGAGATAGTTGTCCGCGAGGCAGCGGAATTAGAAAAAGCGGCGCAACTTAAAAGAAATGCCGATAAGGCATCAGAGCAGAAAGAAAGTGAGGCATAAACTATGGCAGTAGAATATAATCAGCATACATGGGGGTATGGTGAAGAACTTACCCCCGATAAGCTTAATAATATTGAGGGTGGTGTTAAGGCAACGGCGGAGGCTGTAAACGAAGTAAATAATAATTTAAACATTTCAAGCCTTGAAATGGGAACAGCGACAACTTCAACCGAAGGTCAAGCAACTATTTATTATTCTAAAGCTCATGATAGACCAGCAGATATTATCATCGCCACAGCTCTAAGTGCACACAATACTGTAAGAATTGTGCAAATTACAGGCTCATATAATGATAGATTCTTGGCAGAATGCTGGAATGATAGTTTCAAAGACTTTGTAAATTGTACCTTTAGTTACCTTGCAATTTGGAACAAGGCATAACATTATCCTAATTGTAATGCGTAGAATGTTGGAGTATATATTGCCATCAGTAACTCACCAGAAATAGACTGGTTTTGCTTCGTTTAGATTAATAAATCGAATAATGTTCACATTTGTTTTTGCCACACTCATTATGACTTGCCCTTTGTATGCCTAGCGACAGCAAATGAATAGTTAAATATATTGATAAATTAATAATTTACATGGCTACGGCATCACACCGTAGCCACATATTTCTCAAAGATATTCCGGGTGTGCTCCTCACTTATATAGCTGTAATGCTTGCCGGTAACGCTTTGGTCTTTATGTCCGAGGCATTCTCCAGCATCATGCACCGAACCGCCACGCTTAACAATGTTCGTGGCTGTGGTCTTGCGGAATAGGTGAGGATATATGCGACGGTCAATCTTGGCATTGCTCTTAATGCGTTTAATGGTTGCTCTGACGGCTTCATCACTCATAGGCTTAGTTGTCAGACTTTGGGTGAAAAGTGGCTCATTGGGGTTGTTGGAGCCATTCCTTGACGCAATATAGTCTTTGAGGTACTTCATGGCAACATCGTCAAGATAAAGCGTCGTGTAATTCTGCGTATTTTGTCGATTTTTTTGGCACGATTGAGAGTGAGTTGGCATTGATTGTATGCTATTCTTGACATGTTCCTAACTGGAACAACATCAAGCTTCGGCGAGGAGCGGTGTGATTGGCGTTGCACCGTTCCTTGTGCTTGACAATATCGAACTGATGTTCTATAATAAGTACATCGCTACTGGGAAACGTGTGGATTTTGGGAGGGTTGAACTTTGGGAGAGGATATTGAGGACTACAAGCATAAGATAATCAAACTGATACAAAAGTGTAATAACATTCACTGGATAAAGACAATATATGCTTATGTAAAAACACTCTTAAAATAAAAAAAGACTGGGAGAATTAAAACCTCCCAGTTTTTCTTATTTTGCCATCAAGTCTATTAACTTCTCCAAACTCTCCCAATCGCTTTCATTGAGCTTTGACAATGCACTTACAAGTCGGTGCTTAAAATTGTTTTCACCACTTTTTTGAATTTCCCCGAGCAATTCAGCAATTTGCTCATCTTTGGTTTTCTTAATGTACGGCTCACCTATACCATTTCTAAGCCAATCCTCATTAACATCACATTTCTGACATATAAGTTGAATAACGGCATCAGTAGGCGTTCTTCTTCCGGTTTCGTAACTGGCTAAATTGGCAGGAGAAATTCCGAGATATTCGGCAAATAATTTTTGGTTTTTACCGTTTGGACTTTTTTCTCGAATTTCCTTAATTCTATCTTTCACCTTATTACCTCCTTTCTTGTTTCTGCACTTATTATACATCATTTATTTTAGAATGTCCACAAATAATTTGTACATTGTACAAAAATAATTGTTGACAAATATTGTACAGAGTATTATATTAAAAATGTACAAAGTACAAGAAAGGAGACGGACGCATGAGTGAGAGAGAAAAGCAGATAGTCGAAAAGCTCAAAGATGCTATTCCTAAGATGTCTGATTTTGACAAGGGCTACATACTTGGCAAGGTTGAGAATATGGCGGAGCAGAATGAGCAGAGCGAGCACACAGACACAGAGAACAGCAGAAAGGAGTAAGGTTTGAAGAAAGTGTTCGACATGAACAATATAGGCTCAATTCAGTGTGTCGCACTTGCTACAACTGAAAAGGACAAGGACGAACTGCTGAAAAGAGCCTACTGGGTGATGTTTTCACCCGAAGAAAATGACATTAACTGCTGGATTCTGTGTCGGGATAAATCGGAGGTTCCGAGTTAGACCATTCTAAATGAATCCACGAATAGTCCGCGGGGAATCCGCTTGATATTCCGATGTACTTCCAACCAAGACTTACATATTCGGAAATTATCTCATTGATTCTATCACCGGGCAATCCGTTGCATTTAATCATTTTCTTTTCCATAGTATCACCTCTTTCCTGATTAAAGAATAAGAGGATTATAACACAAGAAAGGAGAAAAGAGAACTTGAACGAAGTCGAGAAAACAGAGACAAGAACGCCGATTGAGATTGCCCTTGATATTGACAGTGAGGGTATGACAACGGCGAGAAAACTTTATGAGTTTTTAGAACTTGCACCACAGCATTATGCAAGGTGGTGTAAGTCAAATATTGTTGAGAACGAGTTTGCAGAGGAAAATGTTGATTATTGGGCATTCACCATCAATGGGGAATGGGGTGGACAGGCTACAACAGATTACAAGCTCACAGCTCACTTCGCCAAGAAGTTATCCGTCAAGGGCAACGGCGAGAAAGCAGAACAGGCGAGAGAGTACTTCACGGCGGTTGAGGAACGTGTCAAGCAGACAGCTATTGACCGAACCCAGTTATCGCCACAGTTACAGCTTATGAATATGCTTGTTGAGAACATGAGCAGACAGGAGCTTGAAACCAAGCGACAGGCAGAGCAGATAACTAAGGTTGAAAGCACTGTCAATAACATCAAGGAGATTTTCACACAGCCGATTGGTGACTGGAAAGCGGAGATAAACGCAAGAATCCGTGAAATCTCAATTAAGAGCGGCATTGACTATCAGACGCTTTACAACGAGATGTACGGACGGCTTGAAACCATAGCTCATTGTAGCCTAAAGAGATTACAGGACAACAAGACAGTGAGAATGGAAAAAGCCGGAAACACCAAAACAGCAATCAGAGAGGGTACTACCAAGATTGCAATTATATACGAAAAGCCACAGCTTAAGGCGATATTTGAGGATATTGTTAAGCGGTATGCAATGGCTTATGCGTAAAGAGTGGAGAATGAAATGGCAATCAAAGCATACAAAGGGTTAAAAAAGGATATGACTTGCCGAGGATTTCGGTACGAAGAGGGCAAAGAGTACGAAACCGATAAGGCAGAAGTGTGTAAAACAGGATTCCATGCGTGCGAGTATCCGTTAGACTGCTTTAAATATTATGCTCCTAGTGAGAGTGTATTCAATGAGGTTGAGCAGGACGGAGAAATCAGCCGCAAGGGCGATGACACGAAGCTTGCATCGACCAAGATTAAAATAGGCGTGAGCTTAAATATTGCTGGCATGGTTAAAGCAGCTATTGAATACACCAAGAGCAGAACTAAGAAAGAAGCCGACAGCAATTCAGACTGCGGAGCATCCTCAGCAACAGGCTACAAGGGAGCATCCTCAGCAACAGGCTACAAGGGAGCATCCTCAGCAACAGGCAACTGCGGAGCATCCTCAGCAACAGGCTACAAGGGAGCATCCTCAGCAGAAGATAAAGACAGTATTGCCGTTGCGTGGGGTTATCATTGCAAAGCGAAAGGAGTTATCGGTTCTTATCTTGTATTGGCTGACTGGGAGGGTGACGAGAGTAACTACTGGACGCAGGAATTGTGGACGCTTAAAGGAGCAAAGATGGTAAGAGTTGATGGAGATAACATCAAAGAAGATACATTTTACACAATGCGTAATGGCGAGATTATTGAATGTAAGGAGGAGTAATGTCAATTCTATACTTATTGATGGTGCTGATACAGATAACAACAGCAGTGCCGAACAGCATAGAGAAGTCTGTGGACTATACAAGTGCCATGCCGGGTCTATCTAAGAGGATATTGGACGAATGGCAACCATTTACCATAACCGCCTACTGTGGTTGCGAGAAATGCTGTGGTAAGACCGACAGGATAACAGCAACAGGTACACACGTTGTTGAGGGTGTTACCGTAGCGGTAGACCCTACGGTTATTCCTTATGGCTCTATGGTGGATATTGAGGGAATCGGAACATTTATAGCCGAGGACTGCGGCGGTGCAATCAAGGGCAATAGGATTGACATATATTTCGAGGAACACGCTGACGCATTGAAGTTTGGCGTGTGGGAGGAATGGCGAGTGAGGGTAAGAGAGTGAAACAGCCAAAAAATTGATATATTTAAAAGGAGGTAAGCACATTGACTGAAATGAATGAAGCACCAGTTGAATGGTTGATTGTTATATGCAAAGCTTCAAAAACTAGGCTTGTTATTGAGGACGGCAAGATTACAGGAACCGTGAGCGAGGAGGAATAAAAATGGAGATTAAGCTATTGGGAATGAGATTGGAGAACTTCATGTGTTATATAGACACGGAGTTCAGTTTCTTTCAGTTAACAAAGATACTTGCCGAGAACGGAAGGGGTAAGTCAAGCATTGTCACGGCTTTCGACTGGGTTTTGTTTAACTGCGACTATGAGCTTAAGGACAACCCACAGGTAAGACGTGTTGTTGATGGTAAGTCGGTTGATGATATGGATGTTTCTGTAACGCTTATGCTTGATGTCGATGGCAAGGAAGTTACATTGAGAAAGGTTCAGAAGCGTATATACGGAGAAACGGTCAAAGACGGAGTAGTGGTAACAACAGTAAATGACCCTAACTCTTATTATATCAACGAAGTATCGAAAACATTAAAGGCATTCAATGAATATCTTGATGTCAACATTGCTACGCTTAAGATGTGTAGCAATATAAATGTATTCCTTAATCAGAAGCCTAAAGAAATGAGAGAGTATCTTTTTAGCTTGGTTGATAAGACAAGTGACTTGGATATGGCAAAGTCTAAAAACGAACTTGCCGAATTAGTTCCGCTTCTTGAAAAATACACATGCGAAGAAATACGCGCTATGAAAAACAAGATTAAAAAAGATGTTGATGACAATGCCAAAAAGCTGAAAGGGCAGATTGAAGAGAAAGAACGTGATGTGCAGCTTAAACAGGCTATTGATGTATCTGACCTTGAACTTATGAAGAATGAGCTTAAGGAACAGATTGAGGACTGCATAGCAAAGCAGACCGACAATGACAAGCTGATGGCTGAATATGACAAGGCTAGTTCGGATATTCTTAATCTCAAATTTGAACTTGGCGATATGAGCCGCAAAGCCAATGAGGACAATATTAAGGCTAGGAGAGAGATTGAGGACAAGATTTCTGACAAGAGATTTCTTATTGAACAGACAGAAAAGACTATCGGCGAGACAGAGCGTCGCATTGAGCTGTCAAAGAAAACCATTGAGAGCATAACCGACTATCTCAATGCAGAGCGTAAGAAGTGGACTGAGGAGAATAACCGCCAGTTTGACGAAAATAGTCTTATCTGCCCTTATTGTGGCAGTGAATACGGTGAGGACAAGAAAGAACAATTGAGAGCCGACTTCAAGAAGCACAAGGCAGACACGTTAAAAGCTATTACGGATAACGGAAACCTTTATGCTGACAGACTTAGCAAAGAGAAGAAAACACTTGCAGACCTCGAAGCAGAGTTGCCGGAGCATGAGGAAAGTCTTGGAATGCTGAATACAGCTATTGAAATTCTTGCAGAGCAGTTGACGGAATTACCACAGGAGATTGATATTGCCGATTCAGAAGAATACAAGGCACTTGCTAATGAGATAGCCGAAAAGGAACAGGCTATGCACAAGGCTAATGACATATCGGCGGTCAAGACTGAATTAAAGGCACAGGAAAGTGAGCTTAGGCAGCAGTTGTCAGAATGTGAGCGAAAGATAGCTGAAAGTAACACAGAGAAAGACGAACAGCGGCTTGAAGAATTAAGGGCAGAACAGCGTACACAGGAACAGAATAAGGCTAATGCCGAGAAAATCCTTGATTTACTTGATGAACTGGACAAGGCGAAGAATGAAGCCTTGACAGAAGCAGTAAACAGCCATTTTGAGTTAGTTAAGTGGCAGTTGTTTGAATATGCCAAGAACGGCAATTACAAGAGTTGTTGCATACCTACTGTAGACGGAAAGGGCATTTTAACAACTATGAGCAACAAGGGCAACAGGATTTTAGGCAGGGTTGACATTTGCAATTCTATCCAGAAGATTAGTGGCATTACTTGCCCAGTATGGCTTGATGATGCGGAGAGCCTTGACGAGAGCAATCAGAGCAAGGTTGCACAGATGGTTGACGGACAGACAATTATGCTCATTGTGGATAGTAAATATAAGAATTTAGAGATTATGGAGGGATAGGAAGAATGAGTAAGGCGTTAGATATGGCAAGAGAGCTTGTTAAGCAGTTAGAAGAAGCTGAAAAGCTAACAAGGGTACAGTTGTCGAAGCTTAAACCGGGCGAGGTATTCAAGATAGGAGAGCATGATTTTATTGTGCTTGAACAGAAGAATGGAGCTACAAAGGTAATATCTAAGAACTTCATGGCAAAGGGTATTGTCTTTGATGAAGATACACGAGATTACAGCAAGTCAAACCTCAAGGAAGTTATTGAGAGCGATGTACAGCCTATTATTGAAGCTGAATTGGGAGCAGATAATCTTGTCGAGCATATTGTTGATTTAACTTCAGTTGATATGCAGCATGAGTTTGAGCCTTGCACTTGCAAGGTAAGACCTATCACGTTTGATGAAGCAAGGCAGTACAATGTTTTACTTGTTAATAAGGATTTAGACGATTGGTGGTGGACATGCACACCTTGGTCTACGGAAGAAAGAGGTTATCTGTACGCAATAGCCGCTGTTTATCCATCTGGCGATTTCAGCTACTACAGCTATGACTCCTTCAACGGCGTTCGCCCGGTTTGTATCTTGAAATCTAATATCTTTGTATCGAGAGGAGAATGACAATTATGGCTACATTGACAATGAAGATGTTACAGGAGCAGATAACCGAATTAAGCAATAAGGTAGCTGCGCTTGAAGGTAATGTTAAGGTTAAGGCAAGAAAGCGTTTTACTGGGTCAAAGGTCGGAGAGACCTTTGAGCTTGCAGGGCTTAACTGGAAGATACTTGATATTACAGATGAGGGTTATATGTGCCTTGCGGACAGGCTTACAGACAAGATGGTATTTGATGAAGATTCTAATGACTGGCTTCGGAGCCAGTTAAGAGAATATCTTAATACAGAATTAATTGAGGAGATTGCTGATGAGATAGGGGAAGAGAATATTGTCTCATTTAAGCGAGATTTACTTTCGCTTGATGGACAAACCGAGTATGGCGAGTGTGAAGATAAGGTATCACTTCTTACGGTTGACGAATACCGCAAGTACAGAAGCCTTATACCTAACACAGAAGATTACTGGTGGTGGTTGGTTTCGCCGTGGAGCACAGCTCGCAATGATTGGAATACGATTGTTACCATTGTTTTTTCGTCCGGCGGTATCGACGGCCATAGCTGCTGTGACGACTGCGGCGTTCGCCCGGTTTGTATCTTTTCCTCTTCAATCTTTAAATCAGAGGAATAATAGAACATTTAAAATAAATCAATTAGAAAGGTAGAAAAAATTATGGCAGAGAATACAGCAGTTGCAGAGAAGAAAGCATTTACCACCTCATTAAGTGAGTGGAGTAATGCAATCACAGGTCTTATCATTGATGATTACAAGTCTTGCGGAATGGATATGGACGATTACGCAAAAGAGTGTGCAATGGAAGCTATGACAAGCATTTTTAACCTTGTTAAGAGCAATCCTAAGGTTAATATGGGTAGCCTTGATACAAGCAATTTGAGAGGCATTGTTAAGCGTTGCGCAAGCCTTAAACTTAATGCAAGCGCATATCCGAGAGAATGCTATTTTCAGTTGAGAAATGTGAACATCGGAAAAGATGCCGACGGAAAAGAAATTTGGCAGCAGCAGGTCGAAATGGGAATTGAAGGCAGTGGTTATGATTCCCTACTTACTAATTACGGAAAAGATGTCAAACAGGTTTATCCATACTGGATAGTCAAAGAGGGAGATAAATACATACCACCTAAGCACAAGGGACTTACCGTGACGGAACCTGAGTGGGAGGAGAACAGCGTTTCCGATAAGGCGGTAAGGGTTGTGTACCCTGTTAAGCTGATGGACGGAACGGTAACTTATCTCTCTGCGGACAGAGACAGTGTTAAGGTCAATCTTTTGGCTCACGTTAAACAGAATATGATGAATGAAACATTTGGGGTAATTACCGGAACTAAAAAGCAGTATAACAAGGAAGTTGCAAGAACACGTTACGATGCTACACCGGAAGAGAAAGCAAAAATAAAGGAAAAGAAGGAAGAAGTTCTCAATGCCTTAAGAGCGTGCAAGACAGTAGATGAAATGCTTGAATGCGAGCTTGCAAGACCTTTTATAAGTGGTGCTTGGCTTGATACTCCGGAGAGCATGATACAGAGAAAAATGTGTAACAATGCAACAAGGAAATACCCTAAGAACTATGACCCAATGGCAAGACAGGCGCAGGTTGAAATGGACGAAGTTTATCAGCTTGCACAGACTGAGATTGACGAGAACTCTAATACAGTTGAGTTCATAGAAGATAATTCCAGTGCAACGGCGATAGAAGCAACCAAGGAGCAGTCAACAGAGCAGACGGAGTTACCGCCATTTATGACGGCAGAATAGGAGGTTATATGATTACTAGTAACAAGGGAATAGTAATGGTTGACGGTAAGGGTGCGGAAATTATAGCCGATTGGGGAGTTCTAACCAAAGCGATATATGAAAAAGTGCTCCATGGTGATAAGCAACTCTTTAATATGATACTGAATAAGGCTATTGGATGCCCTGATAAGTGCTCTACCGCTACCGATAGCAATTTTGGTGCAGTTTTAAAGGAAATCATGGAGGGCAAGCATGAGAATAATTAGTCAGGACGGAACAACAGATGTTCCGTATGAGCATGTGGCAGTTATCAGGCTTAACAAGAAGATTTACTTCTTTAACAGTAATCTGATTGCCGATTCACAGGCACTTGCGGAGTACTCCACCGAAGCAAAGGCTATTAAGGCTATGGAAATGTTGAGAGAGCAGCACGAAAAGGTCGCTTTTCTTAAAACCATAATAAATACCGAAAAAGGCACTCAATTTGTAAGAGGTTTGTCGAAAACTGATTTTGACAAGCTGACGCAGAATTATTTTCGGTTCCCACAGGATGATGAAATCGAGGTGTAAGTATGGCAAAACACACAATGTCAGACCTATATCAGATGCAGTCGCTTCCACTTTCTGCAAAAATAAGTATGACTGCACGTAGAATAAATGAATGGGTTAATGAATTTGGCGAAGATGGCGTGTATCTGTCATTTAGCGGCGGCAAGGATAGCACAGTTTTAGGACACATAATCAGAGAAGTTTGCGGATATAAAAATATTCCTTTTGTGTTCGTAGATGTTCCGACACAATATCCAGAATTAAAGGAGTTTGCCAAGACTTTTGATAACCTTGTAATTTTAAAGCCTAAGATTTCGTTCGCACAGGTATGTGAAAAGTACGGATTCCCAATGATTAGCAAGGAAGTGTCAAATTGCGTAAGCGGTGCAAGAAAATATGTTAAATACCTTGACGGCCAAAAATCTAATAACACAATCTTGACAGGCAGACAGACAGACAGTTCCGTATGCTTGCTATATGGCAGATCTGCTAGGAATAGACAGGAGAATAAACAAGCAGAACGAACAGCACAAGAGTTTGCAGATGGGAGTTGTCCCTAGTGGTTCAGAATATAGGTTACGCAGGCTGAATGGAGAACTGACAGATAGTAAAGGCAATTATAGTCAGTTTAATCAAGAAAAATACAAATTCTTTCTTGATGCACCATTTGAAATAAGCGACTTATGCTGCGACATTATGAAGAAAAAGCCTGCGCACGATTACGAAAAGGAAACAGGCAGAAAGCCAATTATAGCGACTATGGCAAGTGAAAGTTCATTGAGAGCCAAAAAATGGATGCAAGAGGGATGTAACGCATTTGATGCGAAACATCCTCATAGTAAGCCGATGACTTTTTGGACAGAACAAGATGTGCTTTTATATATCAAGGAGAATAATCTTCCTATATGTTCTGTTTATGGCGAAGTGGTTACAGATTATGAAGCTATGGGACAATGTGAAAATCAGATGTCGTTTGCAGATTATGGGGTTTTTGACAAGGAAAGGCCATTGCTGAAAACGACTGGATGCCAAAGAACCGGCTGTGTCCTATGTGGATTTGGATGTCATTTAGAGAAAGAGAGCAGATTTTTAAGGCTGAAAGAAATACACCCTAAATTTCATAATCTGCTTTATGTCTTGAAGAACAACGGTGTTACATATGCAGAAGCTATTGATTGGGTAAATGAACACGGAAATATGAATATTAAGTATTAAGGAAGTGAAAAACAAGATTATATGATTGAAGAATGGAAGTGGATAAAAGGCTTTGAGGGGCAATATCAGATTTCAAATTATGGAAGAGTAAAGAGTTTTAAAAAGACAGAGGGTGGATATATTCTATCAAATCAAAATGCAACAGGAGATTATCTTCGCATTGTTTTAAGAAATTCTGTAACTAACAAAAACAGGTCAATAGCAATACATCAATTGGTTGCAGAACATTTTATCGGAGAATGCCCAAAAGGGTATCATGTTCACCACAAGGACGGCAACAAGCAGAACAACAATGTTACAAACTTAGAATATATACATCCAGTAGATCACAGAAAAGAAACAGAGAGAGCTAAACCTCAAATTTTAACAGGAATTATAAATTATAACAAATTTATAAAACCAAGAAAAATATGCCAATATACCATAGACGGACAGCTTCTTGCAACATATTCTAACGGAGAGATAGCAGGTAAGATAACAGGCGTTTGCCCAAGGAATATTTTGCAAGTTGCAAATAAACAACCGTACAACAATAGTGGACACGTTAGGAAACAAGCTGGCGGATATGTTTGGAAATTTGCAGACGAAAGTGAGGTGATGTAGATGTTTTTGAGAACTATTGCAACAGGTTCAAACGGAAATTCGTATGCGTTGATAAGTAATGTAGGAGAAATTTTGCTGTTAGACCTTGGTGTATCTGAAAAACAGATAAAGAAAAGCATTGACTGGAAAATATCAAATGTTGTTGGAGCGGTTGTTACTCATAAACATCTCTGACTTGACCATTCAAAGTCAGTAGAAGAATTTAAAAAAATGGGAATACCTGTATATGCACCATATTTAGGCGATAGCTGTAAATTAATGAATATGGGCGGATTTACAGTAAAACCTTTTGATTTAACAACGATAGACGGCGGATGGACACATACCAATGCAAATGGCGAACCTTGCCCGATATTCGGATTTCTGATTATGCATCCCGAAATGGGGAAAATGCTTTACATAACGGATTGTGAAGTTATCAAGTGGAAATTTAAAGGCATAAACCACATTCTTTTAGGCGTGAACTATGACAAGGATTTAGTTGATACTGACAATCCAAAAGCTAATCACGTTTTCAAAGGTCACTTATCTATTGATACCGCTTGCGATTTTGTCAAGGCTAACGATTCAGACAGCCTACAAAATGTCATAATGTGCCATTTATCGAGTGAAAATGCTGATAAGGACAGTTTTATCGCAAAGATGAAAAATGCCGTAAATGGGGCGAATGTAGATGTTGCGGTTGCAGGGAAAAGTTGGGATTTGAAAAATCCTAGTGAGTGTCCGTTTTAGAAAGGAGCAGAGATGGAGAGATTAGTTGATAATATATATTCGTTCAAGGATAAGGTTGAAGAGTGCGAAAATGCCTATCTGCTAGCCGTTCAGAAGAAACTTAAAGAATACGAGCACTTAGAAGAACAGGGCAGACTTTTAAAATTACCTTGCAAGGTTGGTGATAAAATTTTTCTTGATTTTGCAGGATTTGGAAAAGATATAGACAAGTTTACAGTTAAAGACTTCCATTTGGATTGTTTTGAAGATGGAAAAACTACACTGTTTTGCGATTATGAATCAAACGATAAGGCTTTATCTGGTCAAATTGATGTAACGGAATTTGGTAAAACATTATTCCTCACAAAATCCGAAGCAGAAGCAAAACTGAAAGAATTGAGAGGTGGAGAAAATGATAACAGTTGATGATTTAATAAAAATTCTTGATACAGAAGGAAATAGATATGGTTGTGCTACAGGAAAACCAAGAATGTTGAATTTATCTCTAAATGGCATTTTTGCTGGCAGTATTGAATCTGTAAAGCTAGATGGTTATGGAGATGGGCTTATTACGGACGTGACGATGGAGATTACTTCATCTAAATTCACAACAACCAATGCCGACAGGATTAGAAATATGTCAGATGAAGAGTTGCTTGATTTTATCTGTTCAATAGAAACTTATGAAGAGGGTAGCGTTATGACTATTGAAAATGGGGTTTCAATGCACACAGTAACGGAAGTTAGGGAATGGCTTCAATCAGAAGCGGAGGAAATCAGCGTAAGGAGCTAGACGAATGAAATGTTGTCGAGACTGCCCTAACAGAGGTTGTGGGGCGTACCACGATAAATGTGAGAAATACCAGGCGGAAGTGACGAGCAACCGCAAAACTAATGGAGCCCGAATAATTGAGAGTGAAAAGAATAGCATGAGATTTTTGTATCGGGAGAACAAGAAACTCATGAGAAAATGGGATAAGCGAAGGAGATAAGACGATGAATAAGGTTATCTTAATGGGAAGATTGACGAGAGACCCGGAAATCAGAACAAGTGTTGCAACCAACACTACAACAGCAAGACTTACACTTGCTGTTGACAGGAGATTCAAGAAGGAGGGCGAACAGCAGACAGCAGATTTTATCAACTGCATAGCGTTTGGCAAGACAGCGGAGTTCATTGAACGATACTTGCATCAGGGTACTAAGATAGCGGTTGTCGGACGTATTCAGACTGGTAGTTACACTAATAAAGACGGCAATAAGGTGTACACCACAGATGTTGTTGTTGAGGAATACGAGTTTGCGGAGAGTAAGAACGCTAACGGCAGCAGTCCAAGCCAGCCGGTTTCAAATATGTCTGCCCCGGCAATGGCAAGTGACGGCTTCATGAATTTGCCATTGGGTGTAGAAGATACAGGTTTACCATTCAACTAAGGAGGTGAGGCAGCATGGCGAAACAAAAGAAATGTAGCACATGTAAATACAATTGCCGTTTGAGCTTCGAGGACGGTGATAGGTTCTGCCAGTACATATTGATAACCGGGCACAGAAGACCGTGTCCGGTAGGTGATGAATGTACGGTGTATAAGAAGAGCAAGCGACTAAAGGAATATAATTTTGGCGATTGAACTAGGAGGAGATAATTTGAGCATTCGGGAAGCAATTGAAATTCTTCGTGATGAACAAAAACTACTAATAAATGCAATAGCAGTATACAGTAGCGACTACTTGGGATTGAGTGAACAAAGAAAAGAGAGCTTACAATGATAAACAAAAAAAGAATTGAAGCTATTAACATGGCAATTGAAGCACTGGGAGGTAGAGAAGATGAAGTCTAAGAATGGAAACATGAGTGCATTTATTTATGGCAAGCCAACAGGTGGCAGCAGATATGTGGGGAGCAAGAAGAAACGTAAGACTACAAGAATTAACAAGAGTAAGAAGGTGGTTTCATGAACGAACAAGAAGCGATGGAAACATTGGAAAGATTATTTTCGGATTCAACTAATGAGGATTATTCTTTTACGGAATGTTTTGCAGAGGCTTTAACTATTGCAATACAGGCGCTTGAAGAAGTACAACAGTACCGCGCAATCGGCACACCGGAAGAATTACAGGATATGAAAAGCAATTATTTTGGAGCATTAAGTGATTGGCGTCAATATCGCAAGATTGGGACTTTGGAAGAATGCCGGACGGCGAGAGAAAAGCAGATACCAAAGAAACCTAAACATACATATATTAAGCATGGCAAACACACATGGAAGAAAAATGAAAACGGAGAAATAGACGATTCCGCATGGGGTTATGATTACCACAATGGTGTTGTTTGCGAAGTCTGTGGTGCGACAGTATGTGTGCGTTGCAATCCTGACTACATGGAACTTGACGATTGCGAAGAAGAGCATTGGAGTTGTTCATCTTGTGGGAAAGAGGTATATCGTAACACTAAATATTGTGATTGCGGTCAGAAATTGGACTGGTCAGAAGAAAGTGAGGAAAACAATGAGTGAAGAATTAAAACCATGTCCGTTCTGCGGTGGGAAAGCAGAAATTATAATCTTTAGTGCCGAATACGGAACGGTGACTGTCGGCTGTACTAACGAAGAGTGCGATATTACTATGGGGAAAGCGTTTTTCGCCGACGAAGAAGCTATTCAACACTGGAACAGGAGGGTGAACGATGAGGCTGATTGATGCAGATAAATTGCGAACTATATTAACTGATGAAGAAGGTCCCTGTGCGTTGCAGACGGCATTAATTGGAATTATTGACGCACAACCAACCGCCTATGATGTTGATAAAGTTGTGGAACAGTTGAAAGAATTAAAGAAGTATAATCTTAATTTAGCAGACGGTATGTTAGATATGCAATCGCATGGATTAGGTAGGCATTTTATATGTTTAGAAGATGCAATCGAGATTGTAAAGGCAGGTGGAATAGATGGCAATTAAACCGATTTTATTCAAAACCGAAATGGTACGGGCAATTCTAGACGGGAGAAAGACTTGTACAAGGAGAATTTTAAAAGGAGCGATTCCATTTGATGGGAAAGCGGAATATTGGAATGTACTGAAAAAAGGAGAATGGAGTGGTCCTATATGTGTAGAATACTTTATGAAACAAGGCTCACCGTATAAGCCGGGCGATATCCTGTATGTCCGGGAAACGTGGTGTTTAAGGTTTGATGGAGAAAAGTATTTTTATAAGGCAGATAAGAATACATCCAGAGAAGAAAAACATCTGCTTGATTATGACGATGTAAGATGGCACCCATCCATCCACATGCCGGAAGAAGCCGCACGCATTTGGCTTAAGGTTATGGATGTGAGGGTGGAGCGGCTTAAAGATATGACAAATAATGACGCTTTGAAAGAAGGCGCGGAAGGCGTCAGATGCGACCATGCCGGTTCAGGAGCCTATGGATGTACGGATTGCATGAATACTGGATGGCTTGAGCCGCCATTGTTGGAGTTTATGGGTATTTGGAACTCCACCATCAAGAAATCCGACCTTGACCGCTACGGATGGAATGCGAATCCTTACGTTTTCGCGATAGAATTTGAGCGGTGCGAGAAACCGAAAGGAGAAAATTAGATGAACGATAGATATTTATGCAAAGCAAAGCGAACTGACAATGGAGAATGGGTACAAGGCAATCTTGTATGGTCAAACGATGCTGAAGATGGTTATAGAGCAATTATCATTCCGACAAATAATAGTAATATGTTTACAAAAGGCGGTACTAAGGGAGATTTAGGATTTGAAAATTGGTATAAGGTAAATAAAGACACAATCTGCCAATGCACAGGCTTAAAGGACAAGAACGGCGAACTGATTTGGGAGAATGATATCTTATCTGGACGCCTTGACGAAGATTATCCAGAAGACGAGACAAGAAAGCATATCCTGTGGCACGAAAACGGATGGCATACGAAAGAGTTAGGAAGTATTGACTATGAGCCGCTGGATGATTTTGATTCAGAAAATTTTGAAGTTATCGGCAACATATTTGACAATCCAGAGTTATTAGAAAGTGAGGACTAAATGACGCTTGACGAACAGATAGCATTTTGCGAAGAGAAAAGCAGGAACATCAAGCTCAAAGCGGAGCCACAGACTTTTGTTGATATTGCAAAGAGTTTAAAACGGCTTAGAGAATACGAGCAAAATGATGGAGTAGTTTTGCTTAAAGACATTTGCAATAAGGCTGTCGATGATACAGTTGAAGCCGTGAAAGAAGCCTACGAGTTTGTCATTATTGAGGAAGAAATTGACGAAATAGGGAAGAAATTAAAGGTAGGTGATAATCCTTGAATAATCAGAACATAGCAAGAGCTAAGGTAATTGAGCAGGAGAATAAGAAAAGGCTGTTAAAGGTCAATCCTAAGCTTGACGAGAAGAGCGGCATCTATTTCTTGACAAGAGTTGACGAGAACTGCTTCAAGTACGCATACATCGGACAGGCGGTGCATATCCTTAGCCGATTAGCACAACATCTTGTGGGTTATCAGCACATAGACCTCTCGCTCAAGAAGCATGGGTTATATGATTTCAAGAGCAATCCTTACGGCTGGAAGATAGGATTCTTGCATTATCCGATTGCCGAGCTTGACAAGTGGGAGCAGCATTACATCAAGGCATACGCTGATAACGGCTACCAGCTCAGGAACAAGACGAGCGGTAGCCAAGGCGAGGGCAAAGCACAGATTGACGATTACCGCCCGGCTAAGGGCTACAGAGAGGGCATACAGCGAGGCAGAAAGGTGTTGGCAAGAGAATTATCCTCTATCGCAGAAAAGCACCTTATAATCCGCTTAAAGCCAGAAAAAGAGCACAACAAGGTATCGCAGAAACAGTATGAGAAGTTTATGGATTTGTTGAAAGTGGGTGAAAGTGAATGAGTAATGGCAATAAAGAAAATGAGCAGTGCAAATGGTATGTTACTCATACACCCTATGGATTTCCGGTTTATGCTACAGAGTGCGGAAAAATGAGACTTAGTTGTGCGACAGGTATTGACGTTTACTGCAATGCCTGCGGCAAGAAAATCAAGATTATTGATGATACGAAAGTAGGGGGGGGGAGAGATGAATGAGCAATATTCCTACTGGTGCATACACATTTTCGGATTCTTATTTGAAAAACCTTAAGAAAGTTGAGTTGATAGAGCATTACAGAACACTGGAGAAAAATTGGTTTAATGAAATTAAATCAAGCAATATTCAAATTGATAATTCAAAGAAACTGCTTAAAGAAGAATATAACAAGGCTGTTGATGATTTGACTGCTAACATCACCGAACGCTTTTTCGGAATGGCTATGTCAAGCGGATTACCAACCGAGGGTGCAACTTGGGAAAATGCCATAAGACAAGTAAAGCAGATAGCAGAAAAGCTGAAAGGAGACAAAACAGAATGAAGATTTTAAGTAAGAAGAAATGTGAAGAAATCTTAAAAAGAATTACTGCAAATGAAATTATTCAGACTGAATACGGACTGCACGATATGGAAGCAGAAACAAAAGCGACAGAAAATAGAGCAGAAATAGCTTTTATTGTCGGTGGCATTAAAGGAATGAATAAGGTGCAGAACACATTAAGAAAAAGGTATAACAATAACAATAACTAAAAATTAAAGAAAGGAATAGGTTGCCCGGACATAAAACCGAGATTTCAAACGAAAAAGGAGATTAAGTGATGGCAGACAAGAGAATGTTCTCAAAAAAGTTAATAGATTCGGATGCGTTCCTTGATATGCCAATATCGGCGCAGGGTTTATTTTTTCACTTGTGCATGAGAGCGGATGATGACGGTTTCGTGGATGCACCTAAGAGGATTGCGAGGGAATGTCAGGCGTCAAGCGAGGACTTGCAGATGTTGATTGACAAGCGGTATGTTTTGACGTTCCCTAACTCTAACGTCATTGTAATTAAGCATTGGCGGCTACATAACACCATACCTAAGGATAGATATAAGCCTACGCTGTACACAGAGGAAAAATCACAGATAGGTGTTAAGCCTAACGGAGCCTACACAGATGACCCGGCTAAGATGGCGAGCATGAGTACAACCCAAAGCTCAACACCAAGGACAAAGAACACGTTTAACAAGTTTTCACAGAGAGGATATACGGACGAACAATTTAAGGAGATGGAACGAAAAATAATACAGAAAGGAGATAAAGATGGCAGCTAACGAAATATATTATAAACGCAAGGCGAACCATGAATGTACATATTGTGGAGCTAAACTGCCAGACAATTACAAGTTTTCAAAGTGCGAGAATTGCTTGAAAACTGATAGCAAAATGACTAAATACGCAAGGAAAATAGCACTGAAAGCAGGATTATGTACAATATGCAAGACAAGGAAAGCACGCCCGGGCAGAGTAACTTGCGAAATATGCGGACGAAAGAAATCAGACGAGGTTATGGCACGACGAAAGCGGCTTAAGGCACAAGGGTTGTGTACTATGTGCGGGAAAGTGCCGCGCACAGAAAGCTCCTGCCTATGCGAGGAGTGCAAAATCAAACGGAGGGGGTATAACTATTGATGGCAGCGACAATAGCTTTTTTGACCGGCACGATATTATCAGCTATGGCAACATTCCTGATAGTAGGAGCAAGCAAAAACAATGCAATCATTGAAGCATACGAAGAGGGTTACAGAGCTGGGTTAAATGCAGCCGGAAACGGAGTAAAATATGACGAGGTTCGCTGATAATCTTCGGGTGCTTATGGCAAGGCAAAAGGTGTCACAATTTAAGCTCGCTAGTGATTTAGGCTTGTCTCAGGCACAGGTAAGCAAGTACTTGTGCCGTAAGGCATACCCTAGACCACATACGCTGAATAAGATAGCGACTTACTTCAATGTAAGTGCTGATGAACTGGAATGTGAAAGAATGTGAGGAGTGACAGACAATGGCTAAGAGCGACAAGAAGATACACGAATACAGAATGTCGGGTGCGGCGTGGATATTAGATATCGCACAGAGATACGGCATTGACGAAGCGGTTAAGGAATTGAAGCAGAGGAACGCCGAGTTTATTCCGCTTGAAGTATCGCACGAAGAATTAGAAGCGTGTACCAAGCGGATAAAGAACAATACTGTTGATTCTATATGTCTGTTATCAGCGGTCACGCTCCGAGATGAGTTTGACTTCGGGCGTTCAAGATTAAACCGATTTATGGATAGGTTTAATAGCAAGGCAGAATGCCTTGCCGATGACGATGTGAGTTGGACGGACATGAGACAGACCATGCGTGAAGAGTGTGGCTTGGACTTTAACTGGCGAAGAGAAGAGGGAGAATAGGAGGAATAACGGCTTATGAAGCTGTCGAAGCTGACTAAGCCGGAGCTTGATGCAATTATTAACAACGCCAACTTCACAGAAGAAGAGATTGAAGTTTTTAAACTTCTTGCAAGGGGCAAAACCATAACGGAGATTGCACAGCATGTATCGGTATGCAATCGTACAGTGAACAGGCGAATTGAAAGAATCAAGTCAAAAATCAGCAGATTGGAGGGGTAATCATGGTGATTGTGACACAGAACGGCAAGGAAATCAAGGCAGGTGAAATCAAATTGCCGGACAAGACCAAAGAACTGATTGCATCAATAATTGACAATCAGTAAATATGAGCGTAAAATGTGCCGTAACGCGATAAGTACGGCACATTCTTTTTAAGAGGAGGTTAAACAATGGAATGTGTTGCGTACATGAGAGTATCAACGGAGAAGCAAGCCGAAGAAGGTAACGGATTGGAAAGTCAAAAGAGAGATATTCTCGACTACTGCTCCAAGAATGAGCTGATTGTGACAGATTGGTATGTTGACGATGGTTACACCGGGGCAAATATGAACCGCCCTGAGCTTCAAAGGCTTGTTGCTGACTGTAAGCACAAGAGAATATCTTGTGTGGTGGCTTTTAAACTTGACAGATTATCAAGGAATATGATTGATGGTCTGTATATGATTGAGAAAATATTCCAACCGAACGGTGTACAGTTCAAGTGTGTGCATGATAGCGTAAGCTACGACAGCCCAATGGAACAGGCGTATACTCAGATGATGGCGGTATTTGCACAACTTGACAAGAATACAATGATGTTGCGTATGCGTGGCGGCATGTTGGAACGAGTGAAACAAGGCTACTGGATGGGCGGTGGCAATCTGCCTTATTGTTACAGTTATGACAAGGACAGCGGAATTTTGATTCCTATTCCCGAACGCAAGGTACAGGCAAACAAAGCCCTTGAACTGTACATCAAGGGATATTCAGATTTAAAAATCTGCAAAATATGTGGGTATAAAGGTGAGAAAGTTGTTAGGCAGATACTCACAACTCCAGTAAATATTGGTATGATACCGTACAAGGGCAAGATATATCAAGGTTTGCATGAGCCTATATTCGATAAGGAACGGTTTGAGCTTGCTCAACAGTTGAGAAAATCCCGAAGTCTTAATAAGGCAAGCTGTATAACCGAACCGAACCTATTGACCGGGCTGTGTTATTGCGGTGTGTGTGGATGTGCCATGCGATATCAGAAGTGGACGCACGGAAAGCACAAGATATATTGCATGTCAAGAAATAAGGCTATGTCTTATCTGCCAAACCACAACCCGGACTGCAATAATTCACTTGAATGGGCGGATGATATAGAGGAGCAAGTCGAGAAAGAAATGCTTAAAATATCGCTTGACTTATCATCGTACAAGCCTAAGGAGAAGGAAACAAAGCTTGATATTATGCAGTCACAGCTTGACAAGGAACAGGCAAAATTAAAAAGGCTTTACGGCTTGTATGCGGATGGCAACGACACAGTGTTGAGCATGATTAAAGAGCTTGAAGCAAATATATCCGCGATTAAGGAGAATATATCGGAAGAACGGAAAAACTTTTCCGTCAAGCAAAAGAACACTATCGTATATGATGAAATAAAAAAACTTGCCGATGTTTGGGACAGCATCGACAAGAAACAAAAAAATATGATATTAAAAACTATAATTGACAAGGTAATCATTGTCAATGGCAATATTGAGATACAGTTAAAGAATTTTTAGCACTTACTGTATGCGGTTCCGATGATAGCCGGCGAGATAAAAAGATTTTTAAGGGATGACGGAATGCTCAAGGTAAGCCGTTCGCTCAAGGAGAATGGATACAGGATAAAGAAGGCGTCCGATAAGCTTGTATCACAGAACGGAAGGGAGGCAACGATAGAGGAGCTTGCGGCAGCCACGGAGCTGTCGGTTGAGGATGTGGTTATGGCGCTTGAGGCGAATACGGATGTTGAGTCGATTTACAGGACGATATATCAGAATGACGGCAATGAGGTATATCTTGTGGACAAGCTGTCCGGCAGCAGCGGGGATACCGTAAAGGATGAATTTGCCGGAGCACAGGAGCAGCTTCTCAATTCTATTTTACTGGAACAGCTGTTAGCGGAGCTTGATGAGCTGGAGGGAAAGCTTATTATGCTCAGGTATTTTAAGGAAATGACGCAGACACAGGTGGCGGACAAGCTTGGAATCAGTCAGGTACAGGTCAGCAGGCTTGAGAAAAAAATACTTAGGAAGCTCCGTGGGTATATAACGTAACAGCCGGATAAAATATCAATGTATAAATAAAATCCTCATAGGAATAATAGCATTATGTAACAGCATTATTGGAAATGAGGATGAGTATGGAACAGACGATATATATTAAACTTAACAAAAGCGCGTGTGTTGATGGAACAGATGTTTTTATAAGTGATATTGCGGGCGTGTACTGTGAGAACAGGAATATAGTAAACAGAGTGAAGGCTATAAAGATATTGAAGCTGCAGGAAGATAAAAATAGAAGATATGTGGTGAGTGTACTCAAGGTGATTGAATGTATATCAAAGGAATTTCCGGGCATCTGCGTGGAGAGTGACGGCGAGCAGGATATTGTCATAGAGCATAAAGATTTAAAAGGCAAGGGTAAGGCTGCCGAATACGCAAAGGTGTTCTTTATCTGCCTGATTACCTTGCTTGGAGGCGGCTTCGCAGTGATGGCGTACAACAATGATGTCGGAATGGCGGACATGTTTTCAAGAATATATGAGCTGATATACGGCGATGGGAATGCAGGCGGAAGGATTCTTGAAATCAGCTATTCAATAGGTCTTGCGCTGGGGATTATCGTATTTTATGGTCATTTTGGAAGCTGGAAATTCGGAAAGGATCCGACCCCTCTTGAGGTTGAGATGAGGCTCTATGAGGATGACATTGATACGGCGATGATAAAGCAGAGTGAGAGGGAGAAGAATGAAATTGATGTGGATTAAGAATATCCTTCTTGCTGTCATAGGCTTGAGTGCCGGAACAATGGTCGCCGCGGGCTTTTTCGCCTTCATAACCGCGATTGGAGTGGTCACAACCTACGCGCAGAGGACAAAGACGGCAGTCTATATAAAGACGTATGAAAATACGCTGGCAGCGGGAGCAATTCTTGGAAATGCATGGTGGTCATTGGGGATACATTTAGGTATGCCGGGAGCCGGAATTGTATTTACGGCTGTATCAGGTCTGTGTTACGGGATATTTGTCGGTAGTCTGATTATCGCACTTGCCGAGACGATAAAGACGATTCCGGTCTTTTTCAGGCGGGCTAAGATAACAATGGGGCTTCCGGTGATCATAATTGCGCTCGCGCTTGGAAAATGTATAGGAAATCTATTATTTTATTTACTTGGAATGAAGATATAGTAATAAAGCATAAAGAAATTATTCCGGTATTGTTTTTTTGTGATTTTATAGTTATAATTATTTGTGAGAAAGTTTTTTAACAGGTAAAGATATTTAATATTTAATATTTTATACGTGTATACGGATTTAGGCTATACAAAAGAACCGGAATGGGAGGCTCTTTATGGAGGAAAATGAAAAGAAATTCTGGTCGGATATGGATGGAATTTTTCCTGAGCTGGTTAAACAGATGGCATCGCTTGCGAAGAAATCATATTATTCAATCACAAATCTGAAAAGCGGTATCACATGGTGGTCCGAGAGTACGCTGGAATATTTCGGGCTTGAACAGAATTATACTGCCATTGGGAAGGAAAAGACCAAGAGAGAACTGCACCCGGATGATGTTGAGACTTTTAAATACTGCTTCGGACGGCGCGTTGAGGGAAATGACCTTGACAAGTCATGGGAATATCGTGTTAAAGACGGAGACAAGTATAACCGCTTCAACGCTATGTCGAGGATGATCAGTGATAATGAAGGGAAACCGCTTTTACTTATAACCAGATTCGTTAATTATGGTTTGTCTGATGAGGTGGATACAGTTACGGGGCTAAGGACAGAAGCAGTTCTGACACGTCAGCTCAATGAATATATATCGGAAGGCAGAAGGGGTGCACTGCTCAAGGTAAACCTAGACCAGTTCAGCCATATCAGCGTGATGTATGGTGCGGCGTTTGGCGATAAGGTACTCAACTGTGTGGCTCAGCTGCTTATTAACATATTGCACGATAATTCTAATATCTACAAGCTTTCAGGTGTGAAGTTCGTGTTGGCGCTTGGGGATATACCGCGAAAGAAACTCCGGGAAATCTATGAAAAGATAGAAGATGCCATGGAGAATAATGTCGAGGTTGAAGGCAAGAAGATTCCGCTCAGGATTTCGGCAGGTGCTGTGTATATAGAGCCATACATGACGGATTCGAATGCTGTGAGAAGCAGACTCACGTATGCAGTTAATCATTCAAGATATGAACATCATGGAGAGCTTGTCATTTTTAATGATGAGATGGGAGGAAAAGATAACCAGCATCAGTTCGAGCTTATTGCACTTATACATCAGTGCGCAACGAGTGATTTCGACGGCTTTAAGCTATTCTATCAGCCAATTGCAGATACGAAGAATGGAACTATACGCGGCATGGAGGCACTTATACGTTGGGAGAAGGAGCCGTATGGAATAATTTCACCGGGAATATTTATGGAATGGCTTGAGGAGGATCCTTGCATATTTGACCTGGGCAACTGGATTTTACGCACGGCTCTTAATGATATAAAGAAGGTAAGGGATGAGCTCCCCGGCTGCTTTGTCAATGTCAATGTCTCCGCAGCACAGCTTGAGAGAAGGGAGTTCCGTCAATCGGTAATGAATATCTTGTCGGAGACCGGAGCACGCCCTGAGGAGCTCTGCCTTGAGCTTACTGAGCGCTGCAGGGATTTGGATGTGGACTTTCTGAAGGGCGAGGTTGATTTTTTCCATTCTAAGGGAATTAAGATTGCGCTTGATGATTTTGGTACAGGTAACAGTTCACTCAGTCTGGCACTTGAGCTGCCGTTTGATGAGCTTAAGGTTGATATGAGCTTTATAAGGGATATCAAGGATAAACCGCAGAATCAGGCTATGGTACAATCGATAATAGACTATGCTAAGAGGACGAAGACAGAGACATGCATTGAAGGCATAGAGAACCGGGAGGTAGATGATTATATCAAGAAGTTCGGTGCGACCTGGCATCAGGGCTACTACTATTCGAAGCCGGTACCGATTGAGAGCATTGAAAAGCTTATACGCAAATAGTGTTTTCGGGGAAGACTGCTTCTGAATGAATAAGAACTTATAAAAAAGGGATAATGTAAGTATATTTCATTCAGGAGGCATCTATGAAGGACAAAAAGACACGCACACAGGAACGTATAGAAAAGAGAAATGAAAGCTACAATGATTATGTAGAACAGGTCACGCCTAAGCATAGCTGTCTGAAAAACTGCGCACAGGCATTTGTGACAGGAGGAATTATATGTACTGTCGGTCAGGCAGTCATGAATATGTATATGCTCTGGAATGACAAGGATACAGCAGCCGCATGGACAACTCTTACTCTGGTTTTGATAAGTGTTATTCTGACTGCACTTAATATCTATCCTTCTATTACAAAGTGGGGTGGGGCAGGGTCACTTGTTCCGATAACGGGATTTGCCAATTCTGTTGCCGCTCCGGCGATTGAATTTAAAAAGGAAGGATTTGTTTTTGGAGTAGGCTGCAAAATATTTACAATAGCCGGTCCGGTTATTCTGTATGGAATATTGCTAAGCTGGATACTTGGAATTATTTACTGGATATTAATTTTTGCCGGTATAATATCTTGACATTTTATCTCTTATGTGCAACTATAGGCGTATGGGTTTATACAATATAAGAGGGTCATATTTTAGACCGATAGGAGTGTACATTGAATAATTTTAAGTCAATTAAGGCTATTCTTTCTGAAGTGAGAACAGACAAGAAATCTCATTTTAAGCAGACGAGTGGTTTTGTACAGCATGGGAACACATCGGTTATGAAGCATTGCATATCGGTGGCTTATGTAAGCCTTATGATAGCGAAAAAGCTTCATATCAAGGTTGACAGGAAGGCGCTGGTAAGAGGCGCATTGCTTCACGATTATTTTTTATATGACTGGCATGAGAAGAATAAGGAACATTCACTACATGGATTTAAGCATCCGTATTTTGCACTCAGGAATGCAAGCAGGGATTTCAGGCTTAATGATATTGAGAAGAATGTCATTGTGCGTCATATGTTTCCGCTTACACCGATACCACCTAAGTGCAGGGAGGCATGGATTGTCTGTATGGCTGATAAATATTGTTCAGCGAGGGAGACTATGTATACTGTTAAGCGTTATGCACATAATGCACGCCAATTTGTGTTTGGATAAGACTTTATGGCGGGGATTTTGCCGGGGAACCGGCAGAAGCTCCGCCTTATGTTTTGCATAATCGGAATATTGTATGTAAGTACCGTATAAGATACAAAAAAGGAGAGAGTTTTATGAATTTGTTTTTAGCGTTTGCTGCCCTTGTTGCCGGATTTGTGCTTCTGGTAAAGGGAGCGGATTTTTTTGTTGACGGAGCAGTCGGAATTGCGGCAAGATTTGGTATTCCTCAGCTGGTTATAGGACTTACCATTGCAGCTATGGGTACATCAATGCCGGAGGCGGCCGTAAGTATTACCTCAGCTCTTAAGGGAAGTGCCGGAATTACGGTAGGGAATGTTGTCGGAAGCAATATTATGAACATACTGGTAATTTTGGGACTCACGGCGGTGATTACACCTATTGCGGTGCAGCGTTCCACAAGAAGGTTTGAGATACCGGGTATGATTGCTGTATCGATTCTTTTTCTTGTGTTTGGCTACACAGGCGGTGAGATAGTGCTCTTTGAAGGAATTATTATGTGGCTTGTTTTTATCGGTTATCTTGGATATCTCTTCTGGATTGCTAAGAATAACAAGGATGAGGAGAGCGGCGAGGAGGATAAGAAGTGGAGTCTTCCTGTTCAGCTTATTGCGATAGTGGGCGGTATTGCAGCGATTGTATTAGGCAGCGACCTTGCGGTTGACGGGGCCACAGCCATCGCCAAGGCATTTGGCATGAGCGACAGAATAATAGGTCTTACAATAGTTGCCTTTGGAACGTCGCTTCCTGAGCTTGTGACCTCTGTCACGGCAGCCAGAAGAGGAAAAGCAGATATTGCCATAGGAAATATTGTTGGAAGCAATATATTTAACATTTTGTTTGTAGCCGGAACGACAGCTCTTATCACACCTGTTGTTTTCGAGGCAAAATTCGTTGTGGACAGTATTATTGCCATTATGGCAGCAGTCATTCTGCTGGTATCCGTATGCAATAAGGACATGAAGCTCAAGCGTCCGGCAGGTGCAATCATGCTTGTATGCTACGGCGTATATCTTGCATATCTTATTGCCGCTTAGTGTTTGTATGCATTATATGTAAATAAGGGTATAACTGAAGTTATTTAAAAAAAATTCAATGTATGATTTCGGAATTGATGATAGTGTAATATCCGATATCCGGGAAATGGTGATTGGAATGGTAGAGAAGATTAAGAAAATAGGCTCCTCCATAGGAGAGAATAGGTTCGGAGGAATGATTATAAATCTGCTGGGCGTAGCTATAGGTTCATTCATTTATGCCTGTGGTATCAGCCTCTTTCTTGATCCTAATAATCTTGCACCAGGAGGCGCCTCGGGACTTGCTATTGTTCTTAACAGAATATGCAATATAGAGACCGGTACACTCTACTTTATAATAAATGTTCCGATAATGGTTCTTGGTTTGTGGAAGTATGGAATAAGATTTATCGCCTCCACGTTCTTTTCGATTCTGCTCAACTCATATTTCACAAATAAGCTTGCGCATCTTGGCGCGCTTACGGATGACCTTCTGATTGCGACTATGGCAGGAAGCGTTCTTGTGGGTGTGGGTGTTGCTATTGTATTTAAGAGCAGGGCGACAACAGGAGGAACGGACATTATAGTGAAGGTTCTGCACGATAAATATAAGCATATCAAGACAGGAGTTATCTTCCTGCTCACAGATATTGTGATAGTTGCGTTCTCCGGGTTCGTGTTCAAGGACATCAACATCATTATATACGCGCTTATTTCGGTGTTTGTTCAGGGCAAGGTGCTTGATCTGGTGCTGTACGGAGGGGATGAGGCGAAGCTCTTCTATATTATAAGTGACAATCCGGAGGCAATCTCGCAGAGAATTATGAACGAGATAGATATAACGGTGACTTTCCTGCAGGGAAAGGGCGCATACAGCGGAAAGGAAAAGCGCGTGATACTGTGTGTTGCCAGAAAGCAGCAAGGACCGGCTATTGAAGAGATAGTAAAGGGTGAGGATAAGGATGCGTTTATGATAATATCGAGTGCGAACGAGATATACGGAGAAGGCTACAAGAACATTATGAACGATAAGCTGTAAGCTGTATTCCATAGCTGTTTGGAATGATGCAGAAATCACGATGAATATAATTTGCCATTTTAGGGTATTCTAGTAAAAGAATTTAGAAAGGATGCCCTAAGATGGCTTTTTTATTTCGTTATGAGTGTAAAAATGATTGGAAAACAGAGCGTTTTATTTGATGAGCCGCCGGTCATCACTGCAAGGGCGAGCGTGGCGGGTAAGAAGGAGGGCGATGGACCGCTTGGAAGCTTGTTTGATGAGGTGGTAGAGGATCCGATGGCGGGACAGAATACATGGGAGGAGGCGGAGAGCACCCTTCAGGAAAAGGTTGTGGCACATCTTCTTGACAAGGCTAAGCTAAGTGACAAGGATATACGCTACATTCTTTCCGGCGACTTGCTAGGGCAGCTCATCGCCTCATCCTTCGGTCTTGCCAAGTATAATATTCCGTATTTTGGCTTGTTCGGAGCCTGTTCAACGATGGGTGAGGGAATGTCGCTTGGCTCAATGCTGGTGGCCGGTGGCTGTGCCGACAGGGTTATTGCTGTAACTTCAAGCCATTTTGCCAGCGCAGAGAAGCAGTTCAGGTTTCCGCTTGAATATGGAAACCAACGGCCATTGTCGGCGACATGGACGGTGACAGGCAGCGGAGGCGTAATTCTTGAAAGGGCTGTGGGTAACAATGCGGCTTTTTCGGGAAAAGTGTGTATAAAAGGTATAACCACGGGAAAGATTGTGGATTATGGTGTCAAGGATTCGTTCAATATGGGCGCGAGCATGGCTCCGGCGTGTGCGGATATGATATATGCTAACTTCAAGGATTTAGGTGCTGATTCCGGGTATTATGACAAGATTTTTACCGGAGATTTGGGATATATCGGACAGCGGATTCTCATTGATCTGTTGAACGAAAAGGGAATAAATATATCCGGCATACATTCGGATTGCGGTATGATAATATTTGACCAGAATACACAGGATACACATGCAGGAGGAAGCGGCTGCGGATGTGCGGCGGCGACACTCTGCTCATATATACTGAAGCGCATGGAGGAGGGAGAATTTAAGCGTGTTCTGTTTGCCCCGACAGGCGCTCTTATGTCGACTGTGAGCTATAATGAGGGGATGAGCATACCGGGTATAGCACATGGAGTTGTGCTTGAGCGGATAGATTAGAAGGATGTATAACGCAGAGTTGTGGCTTTTGTACAGAATATTTTGAAATATTGTGAAAATAAATATTAGAGCTTGAATGGAGAAGATTATGGATTATGTTAAGGCATTTGTTGTGGGAGGGCTTATCTGTGTGCTGGTCCAGATACTCATGGAAAAGACTAAGCTGATGCCGGGACGGATAATGGTACTGCTTGTATGTACGGGTGCTGTGCTTGGTGCTGTGGGATTATATCAGCCATTTGCGGACTGGGCAGGCGCCGGAGCGACAGTGCCGCTTTTGGGCTTTGGCAATGTATTGTGGAAGGGCGTGAAGGAGGCTGTTGACCTTGAAGGTCTTTTGGGAATATTTAAGGGAGGCTTTAAGGCAGGTGCAGTTGGAATTTCGGGAGCACTTATATTTGGATTTATTGCCTCATTGTTCACTAATCCTAAGATGAAAAGATAGGTGAAGATAAAAAGGAAAAGAGCTTTTGCGATAATTGTGGGCATGCATAATGCAGGGCGTGCCTTATTATCACAGAAGCTCTTTTGGCTTATATTTTTAAAAGCATGTTGTTATGGTGCTTTTGAGTGATTAATGTGAGTGAATATCGCACTCGTCATTCAGCTTATCAGGGGTGATTACATAACCTAAATCTGTCACAATATACTGGTCGATATTAGGAATGAGTGACAAATCTTTCTTGATGTATACTGCCTTAAAGCGTGATTCCGGAGGACAACTGTCTGTTGCTATCTTATTTGAATCCTTACACATCGTGACCTGAATATGGACGTCACATACTTCTGTAGGGACTGTACCGTCCTCAAAATATTCTTTAATTACCTGGCTTCCTCTAGGGTCGCTGTCACACAGTCCCGGTATGGCAAGCTTGCCGGATGAAGCGCAGACCTCAGCCTCCACTATATTATATGGCTTCTGAAACTCAGTGTATTCTAAACCTTCGTGTGCGTGCTCCATAATATCTTTCCAGATATTAAGCTGTGGCATTGTATAGTAGTTGGTGTTGACAGGAGTACTGTCATCATTTCCAATCCATACTCCGGCAGTATAATAAGGAGAGAAGCCTATAAACCATTTATCGGTGTTGAGCTGTGACGTACCTGATTTTCCGGCATAATACATATTCTTGCTGTCAAGGAAGGTGATATTGTCCGTCACAACGCTCCTGAGTGCACTGTCAAGAAGCCATGCGGTGGATTCTTTTATTACACGGTGGCTTGTTGCTACGGTATTATCTATGAGAATGTTGCCATCATGGTCGAGCACCTTTGTGTAGAGCTTAGGCTCATTGTATACACCATAATTGGCAATGGCTGCGTATGCGGCGGTCATTTCGTAGTTGGTTGCACCATTGGTTATACCACCAAGAGCAATTGCCTGATAATGCTGCTCCTCAGGCGTGAGGGTAGAAATGCCGTAGCTGAGTGCGTAGCTGTAGCCAAGCTCAGGTGTAATATCAGTAATAATCTTGACGGCAGGTACATTTCGTGAAACTGTTATCGCCTCACGAATTGTCATAAGACCATGGTATTCGTCATCGACGTTGGTTACGAGCTTGCCTGTAGAATACAGATAAGGCACGTCATCATACACTGTGGCAAGTGTCATCCCGGCTGTATCAAGTGCAGGTGAATATACAGTAAGGAGCTTAAAGCTTGAACCCGGTGAACGAGTTGAGTCGGTGGCACGGTTAAGAACCAGTGAGTGGGTCTTGTCGCCACGCCCTCCCACAAGTGCTTTTACATAACCTGTTGATTGTTCTATAAGAACGAAGGAGGCCTGTGGTTCAAGGGTATATGTTATGTTTTCAGTACCATCCACAACTGTGCCTTCTGTCTCTTTAAGTATATATGATTTAAAATTGTTTATCGCTTCCTGTGCCTCGGATTCTGTTGAAAAGAGGAGAGTGAAGCCGGAAATGCCGAGAGTTGACTGATAAAAATTCAGTATGGAGTTCTCGGTATAGCTGTGGTGCTCTCCTGTCTTGTCCTTTATCTGGATCCGGTATCTGAGAGTGAAATCGTAACGCCCTGAATAATAATCAGGATTGTTTACCGCACTTTCGGCATATTTCTGAAGCTCACTGTCCTCGCATGAATAAATCTGCAGTCCGCCACGGTATACAAGATTGTATGCCTGAGTCTGCGTATATCCCTTAAGGTTCATCAGATCCTGCATGAGCTGGGATATGAGGGCATCGGTATAATATGAATATGCGGTCGAACCGGTCGACGTGTTCTTCACATTCATTATACGGTCATAGACGTTATCGGCCAGTGCCTCATCATATTCGGCTTTGCTTATAAGCTCCTGCTCGAGCATATTCTTAAGGACGATGGCACGTCTGGTCTTGTTGTTTTCAGGAAAACGGACAGGATTGTATTTGTAAGGATTCGATGTTGTTGCTGCAATAACCGCACTCTCTGAGATAGTAAGCTCAGACACATCTTTATTGAAATAATTCTGTGCGGCAGCCTGAACGCCCAGATTGTTATTGCCCAGGTTAATTGTGTTCAGATAATTCTGCAGGATAGTGTCCTTGTCAACACTCTGCTCCAGGATAAGAGCCAGATACTGCTCCTGAAATTTTCTCTTGAAGGTGTCTATAAGACCGTTTTCACTCTCAGCCGAGAAAATATTATTCTTGATAAGCTGCTGCGTGATGGTGCTTGCTCCCTGTGTGCTCTTGAACTTGTTCTTAATTGTCTTGTATGCAGCGCGCACGATGCCCTGCGGATCAATTCCGTTGTGTGAGTAAAAGCGGGCATCCTCAATTGCGATAAATGCGTTTATAAGATGCTTCGGCATATCGTCTATGCTTGCCTCGATTCTGTTTGAACCCGATGCGACAAGGGTTTCGACCTTGTTGCCGTTGCTGTCATAGATATATGACTGGTACCACTGCGGGGATACGGCATCCAGTGAAATCTGAGGTGCTGTCTCGATGATTCCGGTGAATGCTCCCAGCCCTACGCAGGTCAGCATGACAAAGCAGACCACAATGCATACAGTGATTAATTTAAAAAAAAGCACAACTGCCTTCCTGCCTATTTTTTCATAAGGAGAGCGCAGAGATTTTATCTTTTTCCGTATCTGTTTTGAACCATAATTCATAGTGAATAACCTCCGATTTCTATATTATAGCAAAAAACATTCTTCAAATAAAGCAAATTATTTCTTTACAATTGATTTTTTACATATTATTCTGGTTTTAAGCTCTTAAAGGAAAATAAAGTGCGTGCGATGCAGTGACAGCTTAAGCGCTAAATTAAGTATGGAATATTCAGGAGAAATTATGGCAGATAGTGTAATCTTTTTAAAAAAAGGCGGAGAAGGCTATTATGAGGAAAAAAAATCGCGCTTTCTTGCAGCGGCATACAGAATCAGTGATGAGCAGGAGGCACTGGCTTATATAGAAGCGGCACGAAAAAAATATTGGGACGCCAGACACAGCTGCTATGCGTATGTCCTGGGTGGGAATAATGAGCTTATGAGGTTTTCTGATGACGGAGAGCCGTCAGGAACAGCGGGGAAACCTATATTGGAAGTGCTTACAGGCAGGAAAATACATGATTGTATAATAATAGTTACAAGATATTTCGGCGGAACCCTGTTAGGGACAGGCGGGCTTGTGAGGGCATACCAGAAAGCCTCCCTGGATGCAATTGACAACAGCACGCTGGCAAGACGGACTAAGGGAAGCAGGATAACTGTCACAACAGATTATTCAGGAGCAGGAAAAATCCAGTATACGGCTGCACAGAACGGCTGGACGGTTGAGGACATAATATATGCGGCGGATGTAAGCCTTATAATCACCATCCCGGAGGATATGAGAGAAAGAGTTATAAAGGAAGCCACCGATATAACATCGGGAAAGGCGCAGATAAGTGAAGAAAAGAACATAGATATAGAAGAGGAGCTTTAGAGAAACAGTGCTGGGCAGTACTCAGGAATAATATCCGCAATAATTTAAGATGTCAGAGAGACAAGGTCATGGTTTTAATTGCAGCATATTAAAACCATGACCTTGTCTGCTGTGTGTCATGCAGTCTGAATTAATTCACGGAAAGCATGCGAGGTTAATTTTCTTTGAAGAACTTCTTTATAATAAGCGGATATGCAACCGCAATCCATAATACAACGATGGCATAGCGGATTGTATTGGATATCATTGTGTTTCCAAGCAAGAGCTTGAGTCCGCTCTTGATGACGAGGGCACCTGCAAGTCCAAGTACAACCTTCAATATCTGTAATGCAATATGGCTGTTCTTAGGATTGAATCTGATATAGTGCTTTTCGATAAACCAGCCGACAGAGAAGCCTATGCCCGCCCCGGCTGCCTTGAAACCATCCATGGCAAGGACATCGGTTGTTGCTCCTGTATTTACAAGGTGGTAAGAATAGCCGAAAAGGAATGCGGACAATATCAATATCAGCAGTGATACGAGCATATCTGAGCCGGGTGTCGAATTGAAATTGTCGAATATAAAGCTCACCGCAGCACTTATAAGCAGGGTTACAGCAAAGCTTACGAGCACATCCTTAGGTGTATGGCAGCCGAGATACATTCGCGAGAGCATAACAAGTGCGATAAGTACGAAGGACATGACGTACACGCCGCATTTTTTAAAGTGGAATGCAATAGAGCTGTAAAGGCTGGCAGAACTCTGGGTGTGGCCGCTTGGGAATGAATAGCCTGTCGCCGTGTCCATGACCGCCTCAACCGGCTTGAAATCCGGATCAATCACCCATGGTCTTTCAATCCTGAAATGAATCTTAAGTCCTTGGACAACAATTCCCGACATGAAATATGAAAAAGCGATTCTGTATGCAAGCTTCTTATTGATACACCAGTATATTATGGCGAACAGGCTGATGAGCACCAGCTCTTCACCAAAGGATGTACATATAATAAAGAAAATGTTGAGCACCCCGTTTCTGATGCTCTCGAGAAAATACAAGAATTCCATAAATACCTCCAGCATATTTGTACAGATATATTATTAAGGATAGTTTATTTAATGATAAAACAATGGGTCAGATATGTAAATAACTATCACAGATAAAAGTATTTTGATATTTAATTAACATAGTTTCCAATTATACCACACCTGAAATGAAAGTAGTAGCTTTATTTTAAGACTGAATTTATCTGTTCTTATAGTAATATTACCTGTTTTTGGTGAAAATTATGCAAAACTGACATAAAATGTGGAAACGCTTACATACTAAATGTAAAATCAACATGTTGCTTTTAGCTAGAAACAAACATAATATATACACAAAACAACATTAAACAATACAAAACAATATATCGTTAAAAATTATGAAGAAAAAAATTAAAAATAATAAAAATAGTACTTGTATATTTTGTATAAAATGTGGTAGTATGAATGTACCGAAATTAGAATTATTACTAATGCTAATTGAGGAACAAGATTATAACTCTTAATGGGGGGAATCTTGTAACAATCATTTATCTTTATTTTTTTTAAAGGAGGTCATTTCTTACAATGAAAAAGATGACAAAAAAGGCTGTCTCTCTTGGACTTGTAGCTACTATGGCACTCTCTATGACAGCATGTAACAGTGCAACAGGCAACAACAGCACTACAACTGCTCCGGAGACAACATCCACAGAGACAACATCAACAGATTCTACAACAGATGTAACTTCATCCGAGGAGACTACTACCCAGCAGGCTGAGATTGTTAAGCCGGAGAAAATTAAGGTTATGTGGGACGGAACAATCTTCAAGGAGGGCGACAACTATGCTGAGGCATTCTACAAAGCATTAGAGGAGAAGCTCGGCATTCAGATCGAGTGGGTACGTCCTGACCACAGCGGTTATGCTGATCAGATCGGTATCGCATTTAACGATAAGAAAACACTTGCAGATGTAGTTGTTCTTCCATCTAACTTCTATGCATCCTATGCTGCACAGGGTAACCTCTGGAACATGACAGATGCCTGGAATAATTCTGAGATTGCTAACTCAGGCAGACTTAACTCATATGCTGATTCAGTTATCAACACATGGTTAACTAAGGGACCGGATGGAGAAGAAGGCATCTATGGTATGTATCCGGCTCGTGGCGGCGGCTGTGTTACATATGTTAACAAGGCTCTTGCTGAGCAGGCTGGCTACACAGAGGATACTCTTCCGACAACATGGGCTGAGTATCAGGAGTTCTTAGCAGCTCTTAAGAATGTTACAGGTGCTGCTCCGATTCTTGCTGCAGGTCTTGTAACAGGTGAGGCTCCATATGTAAACTACCTTCCTGAGTTCTATCAGGACGCTTACCCTGATTTCTACTATGATGAGACAGCAGGCGCTTGGGTAGATGGATTCACAACAGACGCTATGGCTGCTGCTCTTGACAGATTAGCATGGGGCGTCAGTGAGGGATACCTCGATGCAGATATCTTCAGCAACCCTTCAACATCCAAGGTTCGTGATAAGTTCTATGAGGGAACTTCAACATCAGTATTCACATACTGGGCTGGTACATGGGCACAGACAATCACAGACAAGCTTGCTAACAAGGGCTGGGATGAAGGTGTATGGGTACTTAAGCCAATCGCTGAGGTTGGTGCTTACACAGAGAGACTTTCTCCTATGATTTGTATTACATCAGCATGCCAGAATCCGGAAGGCGTATTCAAGTATTTCATCGATCCGATTCTTGATGGTGGTGAGGTTCAGACATTATGGCAGTACGGTGTAGAGGGTACACACTATGTTGTCGGTGATGACGGCAAGTTCGTATTCCAGCTTACAGAGTCTGCTGCAAGAGATGGTAAGTCATCTAAGACTGCTAAGAACCTTTTCGAGTCACAGTTAAAGATTGCTGATTTCGATTCAGCAGTTTACCCGGATGGAGACCCAGGTGCCGGTACATCTACAACAGAAGCAGCTCGTAATTCGTTTAGCATCTTCAACGAGAATTCTAAGTACGCTCCTAAGATGAACGCTACAGATGAGTCTCTTGAGAACCAGTCAACAATCTGGAACGAGAAGACAAGACTTATCGCAGCTGTTGCTCAGGGACAGATGACAGGTGCTGAGGCTATTGCTGAGTATCAGGCTAACTGTGGAGCACTTTCTCAGTCAGTATTAGATTCATTTAACAACTAATTATCTTCTGGTAGTTATTTGCGAGTGGCTCAAGAATAATTAATTATGTAAGATATGGGACTGTCGGGAGCCATCAGGTTCCCGGCAGTATTTCAAGGTAAAGGCGTTGATAATCTAAATAATTGTTGCTTCGGCAACTTTTCAAATAACTATACATTTTTCGTAAAGGAAGGTATTGCTAATGTTATGTAAAGCATGTGGAACCGAGATACCTAAGAAGGCGAAGAAATGCCCGGGCTGTGGATGGCAGGTAAGACGCGAGGAGCGCAACATAAGACCTATTGCAATAGCTGGTGCGGTTATTTCGTTTGTTGGCGGTATGTTTCCGTTTATTCAGAATTCAGATTATGACAAATTAACCCCTGCAATGAAGTATGATGCGGCATTGGGGTACAAGGTAGTAGATTATTACAACTCGTTCGGTATGATGAACTATGAGCATCAGTGGGTATGGTATTTATTTATGGCACTTCTTGCAGCGTCCATTATCCTCTGTGCGGTTAAGTATGAAAAAATTTCAATTATTACAACTGTTCTTTCAGCTGTAGTATTTGGTGTAGCATATAACAATACATGCGGTTGGCATGGAGCCCCTAATATGGAGGTGGGACTTGGCCTCCCGATTGTAATTATCGGTACAATCGTAGGTGTTGCAGGTGTTTTCCTTGACGTTTATAAGTTAAAGAAAAAGCCTGAGGTAGATCCTCATTTCCTGGGAAATTCCAAGAGCATTTGGAGAAGAATGTACATCTACAGATGGTTCTATGTAATGCTCTTACCGGTTTTGGTTTTCCTTGTTATTTTTAACTATTTACCTATGTTAGGTTTAAGATATGCTTTTACAGAGTATAAGTCAGGTCTTCAGCCTTACTATTCAGGTATAGCTAACTTCGTTAACATGTTCGGACTTACAGAGTTAGGTAAGCTTAAGAGCCAGCAGTTCATGACAGCGTTTACCAACACACTGTATCTCTCAATCATTAAGTTAATTCTTAATACATTTATGGCAGTTCTCATCTCGCTTCTTCTCAATGAGATGAAGAATATCCACTTCAAGAAGACGGTTCAGACAATCATCTACCTTCCACATTTCATGTCATGGGTAGTTGTTGCTTCTCTCTTCAAGATGATTCTTTCAGAGTCACAGGTTACAGTTATGGATCCTGCAACAGGACAGGCTGTAGTTGATGCTGCCGGTAACGCAGTTATTTCCTCAACAGGTGTTGTGAATGCACTCCTGTTAAAGTTTGGTCTTGTTGATAAGCCGGTCAGCTTCCTTACATCACTTTCTAACTGGAGACCGGTATACTTTATAATCAATATCTGGAAGGATACAGGCTGGGGAACAATCCTCTTCCTCGCAACACTTTCAGGAATCAGCCCTGACCTCTATGAGGCAGCTCAGATCGATGGTGCTAACAGAATGAACAGAATGAGATACATCACTCTTCCTGCTCTTGCTAATACAATTATTACAGTATTTATTCTTAACCTTGCTAAGGTTATGAACCTTTTCGAGTCAGTATTCGTATTGTATAACGATACAGTAAGACCTAAGGCAGATGTTCTTCAGACATACACATATCGTCAGACATTCGGTTCAGGTACTCCGTCATACGGTTATACAACAGCGGTTGGTCTCTTCAGATCCGTTGTAAGCTGTATTCTTGTATTGATATGTAACTACGCATCCAAGAAGGTGCGCGGTCGTGGAATTGTTTAAGGAGGTAATCGATAATGGAAGATGAAAAGAAATATGTTTATGTAAAACCGAAGAACAAAATTACTCCTTTTGCAGTTTTTAATACAATTTTGTTTATCATTATTTCACTGCTGATACTTTTTCCGCTTGTGAAGGTGCTTGTCGACTCATTCGACTCAGCAGCAGGATATGGTCTTAGACTCTGGCCTGAGAAGTTTACATTCTCAGCCTATAAGTCAATTGTGACCAGTGTGACTCTTTACAGACCATTCCTTGTTTCATTACTTGTAACAGTAGCAGGTACATTTTTAGGACTTCTCCTTTCAACATTGGGAGCTTATGTACTTATTCAGTGGGAGATGCCGGGCAGAACCTTGTTCTCATGGTTACTTCTCTTCACAATGCTTTTCTCAGGCGGTATGATTCCTACATACATCGTTATGATGAATCTGCACTTAACAGATACATTGTGGTCAGTTATCCTTCCGCTTGGTATCAACGTATATAACCTTGTGCTCATGAGAAACTTCTTTGAGGGTATTCCTGAGTCACTTTTCGAGGCAGCCGAGATTGATGGATGTTCTCCGATGAGAACCTTCCTCACAATCGTTCTTCCTCTTTCAAAGGCAGCTCTTGCAGCTATTGGACTTATGTTTTCAGTTACCTACTGGAACGATTACACCAACTTCAAGATTTATGTAACTAACAATAAGTTATTTAACTTCCAGATGAAGCTGCGTAGTATGGTTATGGATAGTGACCTTCCTACAGATGATACTATTTCTACGAATGCACTTCAGAATGCAGCCGTTATTGTGGCTATCATTCCATTCATGATTTTATATCCATTCTGCCAGGATTACTTTGTACAGGGTATCAACGTAGGTGCCGTAAAAGAGTGATTTCGTAATAGGAATCGCATAATTTGTGTGATATAAAGCTTAGGGTTTCGGGGATGTCCCCCGGAACCCTTTTTTCGTTGTGTACCTTGTGGCATATGTTTTTAATGGGTAAAGTCCCCGATCCGCTCTGTCGGTGGGAAGGCTGCGACCTCAACATCATTACATCAGGCTATGTTTAAGAATAAAAACATATATAAAATTACCATATAAAAATAACATAACTTCAGGAGCATTAAATTGTCGATAAAAGTTAGCACGGAGATTGAAAAATCAATGTAAATGTAGTAAAATAACAATGTATGTGGTACAAAAATACGGAAAAATTGTCATAAGACAGATTAATACGCTATTTTTGCTTTTATAATTGCTACAAGCCTGATAAGGCGGCATGATACGAATGACATTGAGCTTGCAGCGGACTAAGGATTCAAATAATATTATAACTGGGTAAGTGATGAGAACAGTATGAATGAGGAGTACTGATTAAGACAGAACCGGTTGGAAAAGAAAAGAGGAATATAAGATGGAATTATTGTCGGAAATGCCTAGAATTTTCTGGGCAGGGGATTCAACGGTGAAGCAGAATGATTTTACAAGCTATCCACAGTGTGGTATCGGACAGGGATTTTCGTTATTTGTGAAGAAGGAGATACTTATTGTCAATCGCGCTGAAAACGGAAGAAGCACGAAGAGCTTCATAGATGAGGGCAGATTGGAATTTATTAAGGAGAATATCCGCAAAGGCGATTTCCTTTTTATCCAGTTTGGACATAATGATGAGAAGAATGACCCGTTAAGATATACAGACCCGCAGACTACATTTAAGGAAAATCTCAGAACATTCATAGATATCGCGCGTAATGCAGGGGCATATCCGCTTCTAATCACACCGCTGTACAGACGCTTGTTCGCAGAGGAGGGGAAGCTGGTGGATAATACACACCTTACATACCCTCAAGCAATGTTGGAGGTCGGCAGAGAGTGCGACGTGCCGGTGATTGACCTGTGCACAATGAGCCGCAGGAAGATAGAGAAGGCTGGAGACATGGTCAGCCGCAAGTGGTTCATGCATCTGGCACCTGGAGAATTTCCTAATTTCCCTGATGGAAAGACAGACAATACACATCTTCAATATGCGGGGGCGGTTGCATTTGCAGAGCTTATTGCTGCAGGAATAGCACAGCTTTCAAGTCCATACCGTGATATGCTGGTGAATCCGGACGATGTGAAAGAGGATGCGGCACTGCTTATCGATTAATAGTATCGGGCAAGGCTGGTTAGAATAAGCATGTATGACACGGCGCGGTTAATAAGCTATTTGATAGCCGGCATTACGTAACTGTCAGAACAAGCCTGTATGCAACCGGTTACTGAGTTTTTTGGATAAATATATAACGGCACCAATATATGAAACGAAAATAGATTTCTAAAAAGTTGAAAGGAAGATGAATTATGACAACGAATGAGATTATTGACAAGCTGCGGGACATGCCTGTTTGCAAGATGGGACCTGCAGAGGGAGTTATAGTGAGCCGGGCTGTCTGGGAATACAATATTCTTTCACCGGACAATGCACAGAAGGAGGAGCTTGGTAAGCTTATTGTAAGTAAGGCAGAGCAGATGAAGGAGGCAGAGGCGACAGTTGACGGCTTCGAGTATCCGTCTGCGCAGAATCTTTTATATACCGCATTTGCCATAACAGGTGATGAGGAGTATAAGAACATTATTACAGAGCTTGAGAAGTCTGATAAGAATATGGGGCTTACTTTTGACATGAATTATGAGACTTATTTTGGCGGAAAGGAACACTACCATGCCATTACTGTCAGATTTGCCGCTCTTAAGGAACAGGACAGGGATGAAATGCAGGAGGCGCTGTTCATGCTATCGCTTGTGGATACGATAGCAGCTATAGCACAGCCTGTATATGAGCTCTACCGTTCACTGGTAGACATTTTCCGCGATGAGCTTAAAAAGCTTGTGAGCGCGGCATGGCAGCGTGAGAACAGGATGCCTGCAGGCGTTGGAGCAGAGTATGTGCTGATTTTTGGCAATAAGGAGGCAAATGAGGTTATGTCCCTTGCTTTATCGAAGGCATGTGCGCTGAAGGTTGTTCTTGCAGAGAAGTATGAGGCGTATATAGCTTAAGAGACACATGTGATTTAACGGTGAAGGGTTGTTTAGACGGAAAAGTATCGGGCATATATAGCCGGATAGCTGAAAGCTGCAGGATGATAATTATTATATGAATTTCATCCTTGATTTAATGTATGATTTTGATGCCGTATGCGGGCAGGTGCAGCATAGCGGTTATTAACGTGGAGTTAATTTAGAACACCTGCAGAATGGAGATTAAATGGAACTTGGATTAGTTGCAAAGACATCGCGGAATGTCTGCATAGAGCTTAAAGATACCGGAATTTTTTATACAGATGTCAATAACTACGATATATATATAAATGGAGTGTACACGCAGTCAACCAATCGTGTAATAACATCTATATATGGTCTTCTGCCGGACACGGACTATAATATTGAGGTAGTGGAGAGTGCACAGGCAGGCGATGCCGGCACAAGAAATGAGGCAAACAAGGGCAGCCTGAGCGTGCACACTGATTTTGAGTACGTTACACTCAACGTGCGTGATTTTGGTGCCTATGGAAATGGTGAGCATGATGACACATTGGCTATACAGACTGCTATCATGGCATGTCCGGAGAACGCAAGAGTGTACGTGCCGGCTGGAACGTACAAGATAACCACACTTTTCTTAAAGAGCAATCTTGTACTTGACCTTGCAAAGGATGCGGTGCTTTCTGCATTTACCGAGAGAGAGAGATTCGGAATACTTCCGGGAATGATACAGAGCTACGATGAGAAGGATGAGTATAACCTTGGCTCCTGGGAGGGAAATCCTCTTGACTGCTTCACGGGAATCATAACAGGAATCAATGTGGAGAATGTTGTAATCACAGGTGAAGGAACAATAGATGGCTGTGCAAGCTTTGACAACTGGTGGAAGGACGCTAAGATAAGAAAGATTGCATGGAGACCAAGGCTTGTGTTCATAAGCCATTGCAAGAATGTCTTGCTTCATGGCGTGACGGTGACAAATTCACCGTCATGGACATTACATCCGTATTTTACGGATAATATCAGATTCGTTGATTTGAAGGTGATTAATCCTGCAAATTCACACAATACGGATGGACTTGACCCTGAATCATGTACAGGGGTTGAGATTGTCGGTGTGTATTTTTCAGTGGGTGATGACTGCATCGCCATTAAGTCCGGCAAGATTTATATGGGCAGGAAACACAAGGTTCCTACCTCAGACATGCTTATACGCCAGTCATGCATGCGTGATGGCCATGGCGCAGTAACTGTGGGAAGTGAGATTGCCGCCGGTGTGCACGATGTAAAAATCAAGGACTGCATTTTCCTAAATACGGACAGAGGCCTTAGGGTTAAGACAAGAAGAGGCCGTGGCAAGGATTCTGTGCTTGATAATATAACATTTGAGAATATCAAGATGGACAATGTCATGACACCGTTTGTTGTCAACAGCTTCTATTTCTGTGATCCGGATGGGAAGACAGAGTATGTCGGCAGCAAGAATCCGTTGCCGGTGGATGACAGAACACCAAGAATAGACAGACTTACGTTTAAGAATATAGAGTGTCATAATTGTCATGTGGCAGGAGCATATATATATGGACTTCCGGAGCAGAAGATAGCTGAGGTTACAATGGAGAATGTCCATATTAATTACGCAGAGGACGCTAAATCCGGAGTGGCAGCAATGATGCTTGGCTGTGATGCCTCCAGCAAGCGTGGAATAGTGGCAGCCAACGTCAAGAATCTTAAGCTTGTCAATGTGTCTGTAGATGGCGCAGAGGGTGAACCTTATGAGCTTATCAATGTTGACTCTGTTGTGAGCAAGTAGAGGTGTATATGCATGGCAGATATGCAGGTATGTAATAGGTAGTATATACATGTTGACATGTGAAATTGAGCATGTAGGCGTAAATGTAGGTAAACATGTATGTGCTGTGCTTGCGTTATGCTGTTAGGGTGCACATATTGATACAGGTATAACAATTCTATAAAAGGTGTGGAGGGCAGTGGCGTGTTGCTGTTATCCGCACCTTTTTGATTTAAGGTGGTGAAAAAATAACAGATTGATATTTTCTCTAAAATCAGAAAATTCAAACAACTTAAGCAAAATATAGCCAAAAACTTACTTTAAAATAAAGCTTTACAAATCCGGAATAATATGTTAGTATAAACAGGCCTTGAAAAACAAGGCATTAGCAAGATGTCCGGTGTGCGAAAGCAATTCGGAATGAATTGTAAACAGTTTTTTGAAAAAAGAAAAAATTCTTTAAATAACTGTTGACAACCCTCCGGAGACATGTTATTATATAACACGTCCTCAACGAGAGGGAATCAGTTAAGACAGCGGCTTCTGATAAAGAGGTTCATCTGTCCGGCATTAGGTTTGGAACTTATAACTTACCTGGGAACAGAGTGGTTCGACAAGGTTTTGAAAAAAGTTAAAAAAGTTCTTGACAAACAAAAATAGCTTTGATATAATATAAAAGCTGTCGCTGATAAGAAAGAACGACAGGAACCTTGATAACTGAACAGTGAAACACATGAAAACGAAAATTCTTTTACATTCATTTATTTTAAAACTTAAAGTTTATCGCCTCGTTTTACATATCCCGGTTTTTCAGGAGCGGCGATGATACGTTTTCCGCGGATGAGACGCGCATGTTTATCTACGACGAGATTTTCCGCATGAACGCCTTTTCCGATAACAACATCGGCAGATATGATACAATTCTTTACAATAGCGCCGGATTTGATAACACATCCTCTTCCGATGATGGAATTTTCAACTGTTCCTTCGATCAGGCATCCATTGGAAACAACAGAAGAAGTCACCTTGCTTCCTTCAAAATACTGAGTCGGACAGGAATCGTTCGTGTGCGTGTAGATCGGCCAGTCTTTGTCGAAAAGACTTCCGGCATTATTCAGGTCTACAAGAGACATATTTGCCTGATAATATGCGTTAAAATCATTAATGATCGCAAAGAACCCACGGTGGGATACCGCACGAATATCAAGATTTTCGGATTCTTCATCAAGAATGTCGGCAAACGTGTACATAGATGATCTTTTGCTTGCTTTGCGAACAAGTTCGATGAAGAGATCTTTTTTCATAACATATGTATCCATGGAAATGTTGCGGTTTTTCGCATTTCCGTGATTCGGTTCGATTGCAAGAACTCCTTTTTGTTTGTTGATATTCAAAGCGTTACAGTTCAAAAAAGCGTCTTTGGCGTTATCGACCGAGTGATACATCATAGAGATGTCCGCGCCGGATTCGATATGAGCGTCGAGAAATTCGCTGTAATCAGCTTTGTAAACCATATAACTCGGAGCTATGACAACGTATTCATGAGGCATCTCCTCGAGGCACTCTATGTTTTCCATATAAGCGGTAATGTCGGTACTGTAAATGTCGCCGATCTGACCGTGTTCTGTATACATGATATTCAGACTGCCGCGTTTTGAGTTGATGTTGTAATGGCGGCCTGTTCCGAGGTGCTCTGTAAGGGAGCGAGGTTTTCTTCTGATAAATACTTCGATATTGTCAATTCCGCTGTTGCTCATATTAGAAATCGGAAAATCAATGATGCGGTAACGTCCGAGGAAAGAGAAAGCGCCGACAGGACGAAAATCCTGAAGACCGTCTACTTTAATATGAT
>ERZ837910.494-NODE-494-length-60949-cov-15.847374_pt1 | contig 60949 bp, 70 predicted proteins | sample MGYA00519940_ERZ837910 | MGnify/ENA primary metagenome ERZ837910 (study PRJEB31850, sample SAMEA3708825) | human gut metagenome | biome: human gut; feature: human-associated habitat; material: faeces | place: China | collected 2014 ... | reverse complement strand
ATACACCGACAGTACTGTGCTGGCGACGGCATGGGAGGATAGGCAGCTGCCGGATCCCAAAGAAACAGTCAAATGACTGTTTCTTTTTTTGTTACCGGTTGACTGCGGTTGTGCGGATTTGATGATCCGTATTGACAAATCGCATTGCATTAAATATAATTTTAGTCAGCAAAGTGGATAAAGCTTTAGAAAACGGAGAATATCTATTGAAAAAGAGTTTTAACAAAACAGCGCGAGTTAAAGCAGCATTTAACCCGTATGATCCGGCGTTTAATCCGGTGCAGGACGCAATAACTCTCTGCATTGTTGTTCTGACTTGCCTTGTTCAATGTTTGATTTTGAATGCGTTTTACACGCCGTACCACATGCTGTCCGGCGGAATTACCGGCATTGCGATTCTGCTTGACTACACTGCGAGTATTCCTCGATGGGTCACGCTGGTTCTGCTTAACATTCCGGTGCTTATAATCGGCGCAAAACGTGTGAACGTTAAATTCATTGTTTTCAGCGCAATCGGAACAATATGTTACTCTGTTATGTTTTCGTTGCCCTTCGTGCGCGATTTTACGATTGACTTGGGTGAAAACTCTGAGTTGCTGTCGGTCATTGTCGGAGCGGCGCTTATCGGTGCATCGGGTGTTCCTGTTGTAAAACGCGGCGCAACATTGGGCGGAATGGATATTTTGAACGTTATTCTGAGCCGCCGCCTATCGGTTCCGATGGGAAACATTTGCATTTGCTATAATATCGTAATTATGGCTGCGTTGGGCGTGTTTTTCGGGCTTAAACCCGCACTGCTGAGCCTGATGGCAACATTTGTTTCTTCCGCCGTGCTGAATTACACAATGGCCGGGTTTAATCATACAGTGACGGTGTTTATAATCAGTCAAAAGTGGGATGAAATCGCTCCGCATGTTCTCAACGAGATGAAGCGCGGCGTGACTTTCCTGAACGGAGAGGGGGCATATACGGGTGAACCGCGCAAAATTGTTTATTGCATTGTTCGAACCACCGAAATTGCCGCCCTGAAAGCAATCGTCAAAGCAAACGATCCCAAGGCTCTGTTTTCTGTAATTGAAACCAAGGAAGTCGTCGGGAGGGGTTTCGGAATCATGAATTAACGCTGCAAAAGAATTAAGGAGAAATTGAATGTTCAAGAATATTGACAAGCAGGCAAAGCTCTGCCTTAAGGACCTCGTTGACTATCGCGATGGACAGATTGTGAGCAGAACCCTCGTTCAAAACAATTTTGTCAGCATGACCTTGTTTTCTTTCGATAAAAATGAAGAGATTTCAACACACGCTGCCGGTGGCGACGCTATGGTGACTGTGCTTGAAGGTACGGGACGGTTCACCGTTGGCGGGGATGTTTTCATCCTTACGGAGGGCGAAACTCTCATCATGCCGAAGGACATTCCGCATGCTGTATTTGGCGAGGAGAGGTTCAAGATGCAGCTCATCGTTTCTTTTTGATTGCCTGAAGCTTACTGAGTTCGGCGAAGCGGATTGAATTTTCTTTCCGGCATGAAAGAAGTTTCCCGTGTTGATACTGACGTGCCGAGAACAAAACTGCCGCTGCCGTATTTTTTGCGTATGATGTCGGCAGTTTTTTCAATTTTAAGCTGCCTGTCGGTTTGTTCATAATCGTCAAACAAACAGAGCTGAATCGGCTCATTTGCGGATACAAGACCGCATGCACGTATGCCGAGTGAGCGTATCGGACGTTTCCAATCATAGCTCTCGCAAAGCAGATTGAACGCTGCATCGCGCAGTTCGAATGAGAGACAACTTGGGCGCGGAAGCCGAACCTGCCGCTCAAACGTTGAAAGAGTGCTGTCGCGAACATGCAGAACAACAACGCCTGCTTTGAGTTTGTGTTTTCTCAGCCTTGCGGCGACGTTTTCGCCGAGTGATTGAAGCATACGGAGCGCATCGCCCGCGCAGCAGATGTCGTGCGGAGGGGTGCTGCTGTTGCTGATGCTTTTCAGTGCCGTCTCAATTCCGTAATTCTGCACGGGGCTTTCATCGAGTCCGTTGGCATAACGGTAAAGCTCTGCACCGCTGCTGCCGAGCCATTCGCAAAGAAGGGTGGGATCGGTGCGGGCGAGATCGCCTATCGTAAACACGCCGCGCAGATTAAGCCTGTGCATTGTCTCCTTACCGACAAAAAGCAGACTTTCAACCGGAAGCGCAAAGATTTTTTCCTTAAAACCGTTTTTCGGGATGACCGTGGTTGCATCCGGTTTTTTCATATCTGAACCTAATTTGGCAAAAACTTTGCAGAAACTGACCCCGACTGAAGCCGTAAGACCGAGTTCGCGGCGATAGCATTCGCGGATCCTGTCCGCAATTTCGCGGCCGTCTTCGACGGTCGGGGCATAAGTCGTGACGTCAAGCCACGCTTCATCCATTCCGAAAGGCTCGATTTTGTCGCTGAAACGCATGAGAATTTCACGGCTTTGACGCATGGCTTGCTCGTATTTTTCGAAATGCGCGGGGACAATCGAAAGATTGGGGCATTTTCTAACCGCAGACACGATGGTTTCTGCGGTCTGAATCCCGAAACTCTTTGCAATATTATTTTTTGCAAGAACAATCCCGTGCCGCGCCTCAATATCCCCGCCGACAACAAGAGGAAGCCCTGCAAGCGATGGGCAATCTCGGATTTCAACTCCGGCATAAAAATTATTGATATCAACATGGAGTATCGTGGCACACATATCGCAACACCTCTGCAAACTCGTTTTAATCGCCTAATGGGCGACTGAACATATGATAATACCCTTGCACGGAGATGTCAAGAGGCGATTTCTCAAAATCAGAGAAATATTTTAAAAAAATCTCTTGCAATCGGATGCGAAATGCATTATAATGCAGATAAGGAATTACAGGTGCGTTTCACGAGTTGAATCGCGGCCGGCTGCGGAGGGAAAAGTGAACGGAAATCGTGAATTCGGAAGGAAACTGGCAGAGCTTCGCAAAGCGTGCAAACTCAATCAAACTGAGGTTGCGCAAAAAATCAGCCTTGAATGTGCAACTTTATTTAATCGGGATCCAATAACGAACCGCGCTGTCAGCAAATGGGAGACCGGCGACAGTCTGCCGGATGCACAGCAGTTCATCTCCCTGTGCGGAATTTACGGAGTGTCAGATGTGCACAGAGTTTTTCGCAGCAAAGAGTGCAGCGAAGATCCGTTTTACGGTTTGAATCGCGTGGGCATGGAACGCGCGAACGAGTATATTTCAATGCTGCGCGAGAATCCGAGCTTTTCACATCAGGCAAAAATCACCCGTATAAGGCGGCAGATACCGCTTTACGATATGCCGGCATCGGCAGGTTCCGGCGTTTTTCTTGACAGTGACTCCTACACACTGATTGATGTTGACGAAAATGTTCCGGAAGCAGCAACCCTTGCTGTCCGCATAAGCGGGGATTCAATGACGCCGTTGTTTAACGACGGACAAATTGTTTACGTGCATCATCAGCAGGAACTTGAAAACGGTGAAATAGGCATTTTTGTTCTTAACGGAGAAGCTTTTTGCAAAAAACTTGATTCCGAATCCGGCAGCGTCAGATTGATTTCACTCAACCCGAAGTATCAGCCGATAAAGATTAAATACTCCTATGAACTGCGGGTTATCGGAAAAGTCGTGGGATAAATACGGTGCGTGTCACGGCAGGTTTGAACCGGCGGAGGGCATCTCAGCGGCGGAACTTATTTGTTTGCATGAATAATTAATATGCTTCGGTCTGAATTTTCTTCAGAAAAAAGTGAGGACGGATGAACCAGATTCTGCGCAAAGCAATTGCTCTTATTCTTGCAGTTACGGCTGTGCTTTTTCCGCTTGCTCAGATGGCAACTTTAATCCGAACAACAGATTCCGCAAAACTTGCAAGCTCAATCGAGACAGCCGATACAAACAGTGTTGTTATTAAAGCGGCGATAAAAAAGCATTATGACGGTGACGGTTGGAATTTTGAGCCGCGCACTTCCGATGGCGTTCACATAACGCCTCAAGGCGATGGTATGCACCTGAAAGGACACCCGGACGAGGCGTTCTTTGTGTTCGAAAAAACCGCAGCATTGGAATTCACGGCAGAATTTGATGCCGGCTGGACATATAACAGCAAATATTCATATTTTTTTGGGAATGATTCGGAGGCAGCCGAAGTAAAAAAACTTGCGGATGGCTCGGTGAAATTTACATACAGGGTGAAAAAGGGTGCAAAAATTGCCGTGACCGAACTTACGGCTGCGTGCGTGAATGCAACTGCGGATGCGCTGCCGCGACTGGATATAAGCATCGACTGCGATTTTGAATCCGTAACAAAGGATGAATGGGTCAACGCAAAAATATCGCTGCAGCTCGGAACAAAAACGTTTGCAAGCGGTAATTATAACGGCAGCGGCAAGGTTAAAGGGCGCGGGAACTCGTCATGGGGTTATGATAAGAAGCCGTACTCAATCAAGCTTGACAAAAAGGCTTCACTGCTCGATATTCCGAAAACAAAAAAATATGCAATTGTTGCGAGTTACACCGATTCAACCCTGATGCGGAATTATATTACTTATAAAGCATATCAGGATTTGATTGGTATCGATTATGTTCCGAAATGCGAATTTGTTGATGTTTATCTCAATGGCAAATACAACGGCATATATATTTTGGTTGAAAGAATTTCAATTGAAAAAAACAAAATCAACATTGCCGAAGCGGATGAAGAAAATATTACCGGCGGTTATCTGATTGAAAAGAACGTTCACGGAAGAGTGAACTACAAAAAGGATCAGGTGTTCGACTGCCCGTATCAGGCGAACCAGGTGAAGGATTATTTTGTCTTGGAGGAGCCTGAAATTGAAGATACTGAACTGAGGCGTGAGGTGCTGCAATATCTGAACGTCTACATGCAGCGGCTCCATAACTCGGTGATGGGATTCAGTTCGGAACAATATACTGAATATATCGATGAAGATTCATGGGTCGATTTTGTGATAGTTCAGGAAATCAGCAAAAACATAGACGGCAATTTGAAAACAAGCTGTTGGATGTATAAAGAGCGCGACGACAATAAACTTTACATGACTGCCTTATGGGATTTTGACCTTGCTTACGGAATCGTGAACTGGAGCAATGCGGATGAGGACCGAAACGATGCAACGGATTGCCCGGGCAGCGGAACATATGAAGACTTTATGATTATTAATTCATCCTGCCCGTGGATAAAAAAACTTTATCAGCAGGATGAATTTCGTGAGCTGTTGACGGAACGATATACCTGTTATCGCACAACGGTGATTGCGGAGCTTCAGGCTCTGATTCCGGAGCAGGCAGCGTATCTTGCAAAAGCCGAAGATGCAAATTATAAATTATGGAAGAAAAATTTCAGCCCTGGTGTTGCAAACCTGCAAACTTGGCTTAACGGAAGACTTGAATGGCTGGATGAAGTTTGGCTTATCGAAAATTGATTTGAAGGAGAAAAGTTTATGACCAAAATTTGTGCTTGTTTGATGATTGCCGCGCTGCTTTTTTGTTGCTTGTTCACGGCATGCACACCCAAGAACGATGTGAATGAAGCCTTAAAAGATACGTTAAAGATTGAAATTCTCAAAATCGGCAAGGCCGATTGCAGCATTATTACCGACGGAACAACATCCATTGTTGTTGATTGCGGAGAAGAGGATGACGGTGCGGATATTTCGGCAGCGATGGATGCGCTCGGAATCAGCAGCATCGATTACCTGATTATTACACATTACGACAAGGATCATATCGGAGGTGCGCCGACTCTTTTGAAAAAATATAAAGTTTCGAAGCTTCTTGAGCCTGATTATACTCCTGTCGATACAACGGCATACGCTTATATGTCATACAAAAATGCTTTGACGGAAGCGAAAGCCAACGGAAAATGCGGGAGCACGGAAGCTGTATCTGACTCGGTCAGTCTGACTGTTTCCGACATAAAGCTGAACATCGTGGGCACGTTCGGCAAAGATTATGCAAAAAACCAAGACAATAACGATTCGTTGGTCGTAAGTCTCGAACATCTCGGAAACAGCTTTCTTTTTGCGGGCGATATTGAAAAGCAGCGTATTGCCGATATGCTTTCACAGGGAAGGGTACAACCTTGTGATTTTTTGAAAGTGCCGCATCACGGCGTTTATAACTCAAAGCTTGAAGACTATTTTTCAAAAGTTAACATGAAATATGCAGTCATAACGTGTTCCGATAAGAATCCTGCGGAACAAAAGACTTTGGATCTTTTGACAGCAAAGGGGTGTCGAACCTTTTTGACTTCGAACGGCACGGTGCATATTCGCAGCACAAAGAGCGGAATCGACATTACACAATAAGACTTTGCTTGTTTTCGATGACTGTCCGATGGAGCGGCAGCAGATTCCGCAGGTGATGCCGCGTTTCAGCGCAGCTTTGTTTCGCGCCTGCAAACAGGTTCCCTGTTTTGCCGAGGGCACGTTTGACAAGGACAAGCTTTATAACGATGAATTGGGCTGACTCTGTCGGATAACAGCGGATACGGAAAACCGAGCGTACAGCCGCATCGTAAAAGCTTGCCAGTTCGGCATTGCTATGCTATACTATAATTGCAGTAAAGGCTGCATGATTTTCCCGAAAGCCTGCGTAAGCAGTGCATAAGCGGGATGTACGGAGGACGATTCGGATTATGCCGAAAAGAAAAAAACTTACAGATGCGGACGTTAAAAAAGTAGAATCCGTCATCTTGTCCGACACGGATGTTGAAAAGGCGGATCGCAGCAAGTACGGTGTTGCACGCAGATCCATTTGGTATATATTGCGCTTTGTTCTTATTGCGTCAGTTGTTGTAACGCTTTGTTACGCTGCGCTTATGGAGGCAATGTATGTCAGCAATATATATATTATTGTGACCGAAGGAATGGAGATGCGCGCCGACTGCATTCTCGGGAACAAATCAAAGGCCGAGTTGACAGAACATTTTACCGAAAGCTGGCTTCAGGAAGATGAAGCGGTGAACGGAAACAAGTATTCGCTCTATCGAGTGGATTCATATGATCACAGGCTGGAAATCGAAAAGTTCCGGGTTTGGCCGTGGTCAAAAGAGGCAACGCTGCAGGTCGTTGAGCGTGTTCCGAACATTCAGGCAACTCCTTACAGCAGCGATACAACCGACCCGGTTCCAAGCTGGGTTGCGTGCCGCTACGAAATCACTGTCGATAAGTTTGACGGGCGATGGTACATTACAAGGCTTACCGTTGTTGATGTCGATCCGCCGGAGGAGCCCCACGCAACACCGGACTATTCCAAACTTGAGACGGATATTCCGCACTATTGATTCTGTGCCGCCGCGATATTTTGAACGGCGCATTGTGAACGATGACTTGGGCGGCGCGCTTTGCGCTGCTCTTTTGATTTGGCGGAATGAATTTTGAAGTGCGGCTTGAACATGAAGAGTAATTTATCATGTTTATTCCGAAAAAGAGGCAGAGGATGAGATGATAAGAATACTGGTTGTTGAGGATGACAGAGATATTTCGGCTTTGATACAGCTCGCGCTGAAAAATGCAGGGTATGACGTTTTTGCCGCTTTTGATGGGCAGGAGGGTGCAAATCTGCTGGAAACGCAAAAATTTGAGCTTTGCCTGCTGGACATTATGCTGCCGCAGATCAGCGGATACGAATTATTTTCATATATTAATGAGTATTCAATACCGGTGATATTCATAACCGCGCGCGGGGAACTGGACGACAAGCGGAAGGCATTTCGCATGGGTGCGGATGACTACATTGTTAAACCGTTCGAAATTGAGGAACTGCTTCTGAGAACCGAAAACATTTTGCGGCTGCACGGCTACAAAAACAACCTGCTTCGCGTCGGGGATGTTGAACTCGATGCGGAAGCACATATTGTCAGAAAAGCGGGAAGAGAAATAACATTGACGCCTAAAGAATTTGAGCTGCTGCATTTTCTCCTGCGGAATAAGGGTGTTGCTCTTTCGCGCTTCGCGCTTTACGAGCGCGTGTGGAATGACGGGGAAAGCGGCGATACACGAACACTGGATATTCACATCACACGGCTTCGAAAAAAACTCGGACTCGAAAATGAGATTGCAACGGTACATAAGCTTGGATACATCATTCGGGAGAAAACATGAGTCTTTCAAAAAAAGTTATTATAATAATAACTCTTGTTGTATTCGCCGCTTTTTCGGCGGGCGGAACGGTTCTGCTTGCAACCAACAGCAGAGCGGCCCTTGCGGAATCCGTTGCACAGAATTCAAGGCGGAAGCAAATGAGCTGCTATGCACTTGAAAGCAAACTGCTTGCCGACAGGCTGAACGGAAGAAAAACGGATAAAACCGAGCTTGCGCGGTACGCTGATAAGATGGTTGCGTATGCAACGGGAGAAGAAATTGAAATTATCGATTCAAACGGGCAGGTTATTTTTTCAAACCTTAAGGGAGATGCGCCGGTTCTTCGGCAAAACTCATATTCCGTTGAAAAAAATGAAAATGGGTATTTCAATTGTTTCAATGCAACGCTGAGTTCGTACGGAACGGAATTAAACATTATCATGCGATATGATATTTCGTATGTGTTTGCCGAAAGAAAACGTCAATACATTGCATTTTTGCTGATTGAATCGGCTGTTTTGCTCTGCTCCGGGCTTGCTGCCTTCTTCATAACAAAGCGGATAACAAGGCCTTTGGAACGGCTGGCTCAAACGGCAAACCGAATCAGCGGGGGAGAGTATTCGCTTCGTACACGGATTGATTCCGGGGATGAAATCGGCTCACTGAGCAAAAGTTTTGATGCAATGGTTGCCGAGCTTGAGCAGCAGCTTGAAAACAGGACGGCTTTCGTTGCCGATTTCTCGCACGAGCTTAAAACGCCGATGACCTCCGTTATCGGGTATGCGGATATTTTGAGAACGCATGTCCTTGATGAGCATGACAAGTTCATGTATGCGGACAGAATTTTTAAAAACGCAAAGCGAATGGAAAACCTTTCGGTAAAAATGCTGCGAATGCTGAAGCTTTCTCAAACGGAACCGACACTTGAGCCCGTTGAGTCGGAATGCATTGAGCGCGGAATCCGGCAGATGTTCGAAAACGGAGAAAATTTGGATATCAACAGTGAAAAAGGAATAAAGATACTTTGTGATTATGATTTGCTGCTGACCCTGCTGCGCAATCTGATTGAAAATGCGTTCAGATTTTCTGACGGGCAAAAAGTAATTGTGAAAATCGAAAGAAGCGGTAACTGCTGCCGCTTCGGCGTTGCGGACAGCGGAAGGGGCATGACTCAAGAAGAAATTCGCCGCGCTGCCGAGCCTTTTTATAAGGCGGACAAATCCAGAAGCGCAGCGGGTTACGGAATCGGATTATCCATTTGCAAAAGCATATGCACGCTTTTTAAAACAGAGTTGAAATTTGAAAGCGAACTCGGCAGGGGAACCTGCGTTTCGTTTGATTTGGAGGTGACTGAATGAAAAAGCATGCGTTGCGGCTTTTGGCAGCATTGCTTGCCGCAGCGGCTGTTGCGGGACTTGCTGCGGCACCGATAATCTATTTTAAAATATCGGATAAATTGCTCCTGAACAGGGAATTTACAATGAATGAACTGCCTCAAATTGCAATCGGGAGCAGTGAGATCGAATTCTTGAAAGGTGCGGAAGAATATCTTTGCGGCACAGCCTACGAAACGACAGCGGAAGAGTGTGGCGTGGAGGAAATGATTTCGGCACTGGACGATTTTCTTTCTGCCATGCCGTTCTTGGAAGAAACGAAAATTGCAGTCATGTGTTCTTTGAACGAAGCCTCATATTGCGATGCATACGGAACCGAACACGTGAAAACATACACCTGCTATAATAAAGATTATGTGATGCCCGCACAGGAGGTCGTTGCGGCCGTTGAGGACGGGACTCAAAAAATGGTTGCGTTCAGCGTTCGGTTCAGCGCAGAAATATCGATTGCGGATTCGGAAAGCGAACGCCTGAAATTCATGGAAAAATACCTTGAATACAGCACGCTGGATGTACTGCCGGACTGGAAATACAACGGCTCACGCTATTATTCCGAAACGGTCGGGTTGTTCCTCAATGTTGTGCTTGACGATGAGAACAAAATAATATATATCGGCTTGGAGCGCTGACGGAAACATTTCGGAAATAATCGGGGTATACACTCTTTGCAGAACTTAAGCAGTCACTGATTAAATCGGAGAGGCGAACGGAATTTTCGTGTACGGTCAGTGATTAAGTAAACGAGGGAGTGTGCTGAAATGAAAAGATTTGTTCTGTTATTGGCAGCGGCGGTAATGCTCGCCGCCGTATGTTTTTCGGGCTGCAAAGGCGCAGTCGGAATTGATTCCGGGCGAAAAAAAGACCCGATACGGTTTACTGCCGAACCGACGCAGGCGGTTTTGCCGACGGATTTGGTTTTGCCGACAAGCGTGCCCGAATCGCTTTCGGTGAATGAGAACGAGCAAAAAGCAAGCAGTTTTGTGCTTGATGTTACCCTTTCAACGGATGAGCATATGCTCACGGTTGAACAAACGACGGATTATCTAAACCCGGCGGGAAAAAATCTTTCGGAAATATACTTCAACATCTATCCCGAAGCATTCAGTGCGGACGGGGGCGGTGCAGCTGTTCAAAGCATAAAGCTGAACGGCAGTGAGTCACAGCTTGAAAACGTTAAAGGGACCGTGTTCAAGGCTGTTCTTGCCTCGCCGTTGGCCGCGGACGAACGCTGCAGGATAGAAATCCGATACAGCGTTCGGATCCCGAACATAAAGAATCGCTTCGGTTGGCAGGAAAACATTTTCAACTTGGGCAATTTTGTAATCACACCCGCCGTGTATGAAAACGGAGCCTATGCAGTTGAACCGTATGTTGATATCGGCGACGCGTTTTATACGGACATTGCAAACTACAGTGTTCGGATAAATGTTCCTGAGGGATACAAGATTGCTGCAACGGGTGAGCTCGGAGCGGACGGCATGTATCACGCAAAAAACGTACGCGATTTTGCATTCTGCGCAAGCGACAGCTTCGAAACACTGGCAAAAGACACGGGAAACACGAAAATAACCGTATACTATGATTCCGCGCTTCCGAAAACGGCGAACAGGGTGCTTGATGTTGCAGCGAAATCGCTCGCTCTCTACGGGGAAAAGTTCGGAGAGTACCCCTACAGCACGCTCAGTGTTGTTCTTAACGGGCTGACCGGCGGGGTGAACGGAATGGAATACCCAACCCTTGTTATGATAGCGCCGGAGATTTCGCTTGATGATTTTGAGAAAATGGGTCTGGATTTTAAAACGGACGAATCGGCCGCCGCAACGGTTTACTCAATGGATCATTCCGTTTGTCATGAGGTTGCGCACCAATGGTTTTACGGTATTGTCGGCAATGACCAAGTGAAAGAAGCGTGGCTTGATGAGGGCTTTTGCCGATTTTGCGAATTTGTTTACGATGAAGCATATCCGCCGGAGTTCACCGCTGATATAAGCGGCTTCAAAACGGAGATGAGACTTAAGCTGAGCGCTGCACGTGTTGCGGGAATCGGGCGTGATGCGAACATGAGTTATGCGGACGATACAACGGATCTGACAAAGTCGCTGTATTATTGGAATGATGAGGATCCGATGGGTTATTCCGATATTTATGATAAAGGAGCGGGACTCTTGTATGCAATTTACGGAAAGCTGGGCAGCAAAGCGTTCTTTGATGCGGTAAAAGGCTATGTCATAAAGTTTAAGTATGATTTTGTGACAACTGAAAAGTTTAAAGAGTATTGGCACAGCATGGCGGATGTCGGCGAAATCATCGATGCATATCTTTCCGTGCCCGCGCAGAGCGCGCCAAATGCGGAATAAAGGACACGAACGTTCGAACAGTGAACGATATGCAGCCGGAAGCTGCGCAGCGGACCCGTACCCGCTTGAATCAAATCGAGTGGGTTTATTCGGAACACTGCGCAGTTTTTGGCTGTTTAATTATCGGAACGGGATTTATCCGAAAAAACTCAAATTAAAATTCAGCAAAGTCCGTCAAAAAGCACGGGAATCATTTTTTGAAATTCGTGCAGCAGCGGAATGCTTATTTCACGCATGGCGGGGTGTGCGGCGGGCGCACAGCGCAAACGGAAAAAGTGCCGCCATTCGCGCAGATTCATCGTGCAGATGAACTCCGTTTTAAGGCTGTTCGGAAGCACGCTCCGCGCATCCTCGGGCTTTGCGCCGCAGTTCAGCATTTTGAAATACGCCGTTTCCGCCTGCTGCATGGAGCTTTTCCAAATATCAAAGAGCTTTGAACCCTCTTCGGCGAAATAAGGACGGATAAATGTCAGCTCGCTGCCGAATTTTGATTTTTGATAATTGCAATATCGAGTGCTTTCCTGAGAAAAACTGGCAATCCTGTGCCGAACCCACTCGTGAGAAACTCCGCGGTCGCAAATTATGCGAACGCTCACGCTGAAATGCTCGATCGGGCTTTCATGCCCGCGTTCAAGCATCATGCGGATAAGCCGCTCGGCGGATTCGTCCGATATTGCATCCTCGGATTTATAGCAGACTCGTCCGCAAAGTTCAAGGTGCCGCAGCACTTCATGCCCGTTCGGGCGGTTGATGATTTCAAAAGACGGATCAATTATTCTCATTTGTGTACCTCATGCAAAAACTAACATAACAGGCAGAATAATCAGTTATATCGATTGTATTGCGTGCGCACGGGTTCCCCGTTCGCACCGCGGGAAACGACCTCTGCAATGCCTGCGTTTTTTATCAGTCGGCTGCAAATAACACAGGGCGCGGGCGCAGCAAGCTCACCGTTGGAATCAAATCCCGCAAGATAAAGCACCGAACCAAGCATTTCATGGCGTGCGGCAGAAATTATTGCATTTTGCTCGGCGTGTACGGCAACGCATTTTTCGTATTGTTCACCGTGGGGAATGTTGTTGGCTTCGCGCCAGCATTCGCCCGTATCACAGCAGTTAGGTTCGCCGCGTGCCGCGCCGTTGTATCCTGTGGAAATTATCTCATCGTTTTTAATTATCACGGCTCCGTACTGACGACGAAGACAGGTGGATCGTCTTGCAACGGCTGCCGCGATCGAAAGGTAATATTCGTCTTTGCTTATACGCTTATCCATTATAAATTCTCCTTTGCTGCTTTCAAACCGCTGCTCAAAACTTTTCGCACAGAGATCGTTTTGAAAAACGGGAGTGAATCCGCTTTTGACTTTATGCGCCAAATACATTACTTTAGTTTAACATCTCGAGACCGACTTGGCAAGAAAAAATTCGAGATGCAGCAAAAGCGGGCAGCAAAAGGGAAATGTTTGCGGCATTCACGGAAAACAGCGGATTTTTTGCCTTGATTATGCTATAATAAAGCGAAACAGGCGGCACACCGGAAAGCAAATCCGAAAGAAGATGCGGCACGAGAAGGGAGATTCGGAATGATAAGAAGAATTGTTGTTATTGATGAGGAAAAATGCAGCGGCTGCGGAAAATGCGCGGAGGCATGTCATGAAAATGCAATCGGAATGGTTGACGGAAAAGCAAGGCTTTTGCGTGATGATTACTGTGACGGACTCGGAGACTGCCTGCCCGCCTGTCCTGCGGGAGCGATAAGCTTTGTTGAACGCGAAGCGGTTCCGTATGATGAAGCGGCTGTTCGCGAAAATCAAATGCGTTTAAAAATGCTTGCGGACAAACAGACGGAAACGGCGCATAACTCGATTGCGGCACCCTGCGGCTGTCCGGGGACGGCGGCGCGCACATTGAAGGCCGGCGGAAAAAGAACGCCTGTGTTTGCATTCGGAACAAGGTCCGAACGGACGGAAGAAGAATCGAAACGAGCGGAAGAATCGAATTCATGCCTTGGCCAATGGCCTGTGCAGATAAAGCTTGCGCCCACTCGTGCGGCTTTTTTTGATGATTCGGAGCTGCTGATCGCCGCAGACTGCACTGCATATGCGTTTGCGGACTTTCATGAGCGATTCATGCGCGGCAGAATAACTCTTATCGGCTGTCCGAAATTGGATTCCGTTGATTATTCCGAAAAGTTGACTGAAATTATTCGCAATAACGAAATAAAGAGCATAACGGTTGCAAGGATGGAAGTTCCCTGCTGCGGGGGCATTGAACTTGCCGTCAAAAAAGCAGCTGCGGCAGCGGGAAAGTCTTTGCCCGTTGAAGTGTTTACAATTTCAACACGCGGATGCATATTATAAAATCGCCGATAAAGTGAGCAATGAATGATTTTCTGTAAAGGAGCTGCAGCGACAAAAATGCAGATTGAAAGAAACGGAAGGGATGAACGGGAAACAACGGTCGTCGAAGCAATGCTCAAAGTCCCCTGTGCGGGGGAGCTTTTGGGAGCGGCTGTCGGGCTTGTTCGCGCGGCGGATTCGAATTCACGCACGGATGAAGGAACTTTCGCTTTGCTGATAAAGGCTTTTTCACTGCTGAAACAGTTTGCCGAGGCGGTTTGTTCGGCGGATACGGTCGGCGAAACCGAGGCGGAGATGACGCAGGCAGAATTGCTGAAATCAAAACTTCCCGAGGCTGTTGAAAAAATCCATGCCGAGAAGTACAGGCTTGTTCCGGATTGCAGCAGCTGCGCCGCACCGTGCGGACGAACGGAGGATTATGATGTTCGCCGCATAATCGATGCGCCGCCGGAAATTCGCACGGCAAAACTTTGCCTTGTCCAAAGCCTTTTGAACACCGCAGTCGGGCGGCCGTTCAGCGATGAAAAAACGATTATGTGCATTGCACGCGGAATTTTCATGCTCGGCGAGGATTGCACGGCGGAAGAGCTGAACGGGGCGGCGAGTGAGATTGAGAACCTGCGGAAGGCTTCGGCTTAAATTGGTTTTTTCATCACCGTATTTTTAAAAACAGACGGCAGAAAGCTCCCCGCTGCGGAGCTTGCTGCCGTTTTTGTCGGTTGGAAATAAACGTTTTTTTGAAAATGCGGTTGACGGAACAGCTGTAAAAGGAACCGTTACGGCAAATATGATTACCGACTGTTCACAAGCGGCACAAAGGCCGAAAGTAAGCAAACGCTGTTCCGAAAAATGCAATTCATTCACGGCGTATCCCGAGCCAGAACCAACTGCCGCTGTTTGAACGAACGCGGCGAAGGTTTCCGCAAAGACCTGCGGGAGGGCGGCGGCTTGCACTCGGCACGGCGACGATGCCGTACATTACGCCGCGAACGCGAGCTTTGCCGAACAGACGGCGGTCGTTTTGGCGTTTTTTCCAATACGAGTTGGGAAAAAGCTGCGGGAACGGGTTTTCGGCCGCACTTTCGTCCGAGCGGGCGCAGCTTTCGCAAAGGGCACCGATATCCGCATCAAAATCGGAACGGTGAACGGCAGGATTCGAATTCTCGGCGGGATTGCCGTTTGCTGCGGAAATTCCGCTTCCCGCAAACAATTCTTTCGCTTTGCCGAGGATTCCTTCCGTAACGGGAGATTTTGCGGACTGCAAGCCGTTCGGCGGCAGGGCAGAGTTCGGAGAGATCGCTTTTTTTTCACTTGGGCGCATGTCACGCCTCTTTTGCCCCGATTTCCCCGGTTCTGTGCCGCCCGTCCTTCCGCTAACGGCGGCGGAAAGGTGTTTGCTGTTTTCGGCTGAATGTCCCGAAATTTGCAAATCGGCTGTGCATTGAGTGCTGTCGTGCCGGTTCCTTTGCATTGCATTTCGCTCTTTCGAGAAGGATGCTGCCCGAATCCGTGCCTTAACGGCCTGCAAACCATGCCGCACCGCACCGATGCTGCCTTCCGCGATAAAATCTCCGAAAGGGTTTGCAATTACGGCGGCACGAACGCATGAAAACAAGGCTGTGCCGCTGAACTCATCGGAGTCATCGGAAAACCGAAATGATGCAAAATCTTCTCCGTCAATAAGATAAACGGTAAATCCGCCGCGCGGGGGTTTTTCGCGGAGTTTCAGAACAAAGCGGGTGCTTTTGCCCATTATTGTCAGTCGAATCGATCCGCTTAAACTTCCGCGTAATGTGATGAATCCTACCATATCGCCGCCCTCCCTTCTGCAAGAATATGCTGCGGGCACGCAAAAGTTGCAAAACTGCGAAAAAATTTTAACAGACATACCCGGGAGCATGTAAAAACTTATATATGAAACAAGGTGCTCACAGGGGACGTTTGCCCTTGTTCATTTCGGTATAGGTATGCTATAATACCATTGGAGGAGTTTGGCTTTGTTATATGAGCTTATAAAACCTTATAGTTCCGTTTCGCTCATCGGCATGTGCAAAAATGCGGGAAAAACAACGGTGCTTAATCGATTGATAAAGGACTGCCGCAGGATGGACGAGAGCATTGCGCTGACATCCATCGGAAGGGACGGGGAGCGGAGCGACCTTGTGACGAACACGAAAAAGCCCGAAATTTTCGTTTACGACGGCACAATTATTGCAACAGCCGAAAAGCTGCTTTTTGCGGGCGGAAATTTGTCCGATTCCGGAAATGATGCGCAAAAGAACGGCATGAACAGCGGTATTTCCCGGGAAATACTGGACACAACAGGAATGCCGACGCCTATGGGAGAGGTCATTATCCTTCGTGCATGCAGTGACGGCTTTATTCAGCTTGCGGGTCCGTCCATGACGGCGCAGCTTGCGCGGCTTAAAAAACGCATGTTTGAGCTCGGCGCGGCAAAAGTCATTATCGACGGTGCGCTGAGCCGAAAATCGCTTGCAATGCCGGCTGTCAGCGATGCGGCAATACTGTGTTCGGGTGCAAGCTATTCCCCGGATATTCGAAAAACTGTTGAAGACACATGCTTTTCGGCGGAGCTTATGATGCTGCCGCAAACGGAGCGGACGGAATATGTGCGTCAATGCAAACAAAAATACGGCGTGTTTTTCGGCAGCGGAACCCATGGCGGTGAGCAAACGGAGTTTTCGGAGCTTTCCCGCGCGGCGGAACTTGTTCGAAAAGGCGGCGCAGAGGCTGTTTTGATGCGCGGCGGGGTGCCGGATTCGGCGGCAAATGCGCTTATTGCGGCGGGACGTGCGCTGAACGGACTTGAGATTATTTGCGAGGATGGCAGCAGGCTGCTGCTTTCGCATAAAAACTATGAAAAACTTGTTCGTGCAGGTGCAAGATTTACCGTTATGAACAAAACGCGGCTGCTTGCGGTGACGGTCAACCCGTTTTCCGCAAAAGGCAGTCATTACAACAAAACGGAGTTTTACGATGCCATGTGCAGCGGTCTCGGCGGACGCGTGCCGGTGCTTGATGTTGTGAGCGAATTCGGCTGCGAGGCAGCGGAGTAAACCCGTGCGCGTAAAATCGATACTCCTGCGCTTTCGCGAATAAATGATAAAAAACAAATTGACATTATAAGACTATGCTTGACAAACAACAGCAGGCAGCGATAGGATTTGCCTACATAATTGAAAATTTGCAGACTTGTTCCCCCTTCGGAGAGGAGCTTGCGCGGCATACCCATGCGTATCCGTGTGAAGAGAATGCGCGGCTTTGCCGCGAACTGGAAAACGTTCGCCTGCTTGCGGAAACGATCCGCAGCGATGCCGCAAGGGAGGCACTGTCCGCCGCCGAGCGTGCGCTCATGCAGCTTAAAGATGTTCGCCGTTCGGTCGCGCGAAGCCGCGAAATGACGCTTACAGACGTTGAATTCTTCGAAATTAAACGTTTTTTGATAAAGCTTGATGCGCTTGCGGAGGCATTTTCAAAGATTCCCTGCGGCGAAAGGCTGAACGAAATCGATATTCACCCTCTGCCGCGCGCGCTTTCAATAGTCGATCCGGACGGAATGCGCGCAATGACTTTTCGCGTGAGCGACAGCGCATCCGCGGAGCTTGCGAAAATTCGGCGCGAGCGCAAACGGGTTGACGCCGAACTGCGCCGAGATCCTGTCGAGGGGCGGGATGCGCTTGAAGCGGAAAGAACTCTGCTTGCCGCAAGGGAGGAGAGCGAAGAACTGCGCATCCGCACGGAGATGACAAGAGCTTTTGCTGCACATTCCAACGAGGCGGAGCAGGTGATTAAAAGCATTGCAAGGTTCGATTTTGCGCTTGCAAAAGCAAGACTTATGTGCAGCAGGGGCGGCAGCATTCCGAAAGTTTATGCAAACGGGCAGCGGGTTCTTCTTAACGAAATGATTAACCCGCAGACAGCCGACGCACTGCACTCGTCGGGGCGAAAGTTTACTCCGGTCAGCATCGAACTTTTATCCGGTTCAACCGTTATCACGGGCGCAAACATGGGCGGAAAATCCGTTGCGGTCAAAACGCTTGCGCTGAACGTGCTGCTTGCGCTGTGCGGTTTCCCCGTTTTTTGCAGGGAAGCCGAATTGCCGCATTTTGCCGGCATACACTTGCTCTGTGAGGATATGGAGGACAGCTTGGGCGGACTTTCGAGCTTCGGCGGGGAGATGATTCGCTTTGACGGCATTCTTTCCGAAATAAAAACCGAAAGCACTGCACTCGTTCTGCTTGATGAGTTTGCGCGCGGAACGAACCCGCACGAAGGTGCGGCGCTTGTGCGGGCGGCAGTGAAGTATTTCAACAATCGACGCGGCTGTTTTGCGCTGATAACAACGCATTTCGATGATGTTGCGTGCTGTGCGCCCATGCATTATCAGGTCATCGGGCTCAAAAACGTTGAACCTGCCGTGCTCGATGCAGCATTGGCGGGAAACGATGCTTCGAGGGCTTCCGTGCTGCCGAAGCTTATGGACTACGGCTTGTATCGCGTTGCAAGCGATGTGAATCCGCCGCGTGATGCGCTGGCGATTTGCAGAGCAATGCGTGTTTCCGATGAGTTCATGCGCTGTGTAAATGCGGAGGAAACAAAACAGTGAACCCCGTGCCGCGAAGAGACGGAACGAATGCGGCATTAAAAATAAAAATTAAAATGTCTGAAAGGCAGAATACAGGAGGATTTACAATATGAAATCAGGAAACAAAAAACACAATGTGCGCATTGCGGCACTTATCGCAGCAGTGCTTGCGCTCTGTCTTGCGCTGACAGGCTGCATGATGGGCAGCGGCAAACAGCCGAGTATCAATGCAGAGGACGATTCAACCGTTGCATATGCCGACAGGCAGCTTACCTTTGCGCAAAATGTGCAGTCGATTCAGGTGAACGTCAACACAGCGGTCGGATTCTTCTGCTATGAAGACAATATGTATAAAATTTTGACCGATAAGACCGACGGCGGTTCCGATGCTTTGGATACAGCCGCACCGGATGCGACAGCCGCACCGGACGCGACAACCGCACCGGACGCGACAACCGCACCGGACGCGACAACCGCACCGGACGCACCGAAAGCTGACACGGCCGAAGACAACACGGTTAAATATACCGTTGAGCTTTTTGAAAAGGATAAGGACGGAAACCTTTCGGAAACGCCGGCATCTTCAGATAAATTCACTTATGAAATCAACGAAAAAAACGGCTATCTGTTTGTGAAATCCTCCGTTCTCGGCGAGATTCGCATTAATGCATCCTGCGCCAACGGCAGCGAATTGAAAGAGACTGTAAAGCTCAATGTCAACCGCCAATCGGTGAGCCTTTTCGACATTGTGATGTTCGTTATCGGTCTGTATCTGCTCTATTCCGCAATTTCCGGCCGCGGCAGAATTTTTGATGCCGAGTTTGTAAAAGAGGGCATGGAAGCAAAACACAAAAAGGCAATGCGCATAAGCTGCCTTGCAGCGGCTGTCATCATGATTGCGGCGGGCGTTGTTTCCGCCCTGGACGGTTTCGGCAAGCTGCAAACGGTCAGCATGATTCTGTTCGGTTTGCTCTGCGCCGTGTTTGTTGCGGCGATCATTTGGACGGGCAAATACGTTGACAAGAACGCAAAACGCGAAGCTCAGCAGCAGCCGGGAGGCGGCACGCTCCGCGCACCCAAGGCGGCGTTCGAGTTTGACGATGATGAACCCACAATAGACGACGTTAAAAAGTAATTCGCGGAACAGCTCCGCAATCGATTGAATTTTGACTGAAGGATAAGGTTGGCGGGGCGGGCAACCGCTCCGCCATGGAACAGCTCCGCAATCTATTGAACTTTGACTGAAGGCTGAATCCGGCGGAGCTTTTTGCGGAAGTCCTGCGGATATAAATACAAAAAACTTGAATTAAGTGAGGCAAGCAATGAAAAACAACGAGAACATCGCTCTTTCGGAAGAAACGGCAGCCCCCTGCGGTGCAGACACGAAGCGCAGCTTCGGAAACATCGTGAAGCATTATGCGGACAGGTACTTTATTAAGGCTCTCGGAGCAATGGCAAAGGGTCTTTTCGCCTCTCTGCTCATCGGCACGATAATTGCGCAATTTGCGCGTATTCCCGCACTTTCGGGCATTCTTGATCCGATTGTGAAGGTTGCACAGAACGGCTTTGTTGTCGGCGGTGCGATCGGCGCGGCGATTGCTGTCGGGCTTGGTGCGAAAGCTCTGACGCTCTGCGCTGCGGTCGTTGCCGGAGCGATAGGTTATACAAGCGGCGCAGGCGGTGCGGGCCCTATCGGGGCTTATATTGCTGCCGTTATCGGAATCGAAATCGGAAGGCTTGTTGAAGGCAAAACAAAGGTTGATATTCTTCTTGTTCCCATTGCGGTGCTGCTGACGGGCGGCGTTGTGGGCGTGCTTCTCGGGGCACCGCTCGGCGCATTTATGAAGTGGCTCGGTTACATAATCGGCAAAGCAACCTATCTGAACCCGATTCCGATGGGCATCATAGTTTCCGTTGTTATGGGCATCATTCTGACGGCTCCGATTTCAAGTGCCGCAATTGCCTCCATGATATTTGTAACGGCAAATGCCGCACCGGATGTTAAAACCGGGCTTATGCTTGCAGCGGGTGCCGCAACGATCGGCTGCTCATGCCAGATGGTCGGTTTTTCGGTTTCAAGCTTCCGCGAAAACCGCTGGGGCGGCATTGTTTCTCAGGGACTCGGCACATCAATGCTTCAGGTGCCGAATATATTGCGTCATCCTGCAATCCTTGTTCCGCCGACGCTTGCAAGCGCGATCCTCGGACCGTTCGGAACAACGGTGTTCCAAATGCTGAACGAGGGCATTTCGGGCGGCATGGGTACCTGCGGATTTGTGGGTCAGATAGGAACATTTACGACAATGCTTCAAAACGGCAGCGAGTGGTGGTCGATACTGCTTCGCGTGCTGTTGCTGCATATTGCTGCTCCCGCTGCACTTTCTCTGCTTTTCAGCGAAATAATGCGCAGGCTCGGGTGGATAAAACAGAACGATATGCTGCTTGACTGAGCTGTGCGGCAGCAAAACTTTTTTAAGTTTTTCTTGAAAGGAAATGAGAACATGGAAAAATTCTATTTATATAACACTCTCACAAAGCGCGTGGACGAGTTTGTGCCGCGCGAGGCGGGCAAGGTCAGCATGTATACCTGCGGCCCGACCGTTTATCGTTTTGCGCATATCGGCAACCTCCGCTCCTATATCATGGAGGATGTGCTCGAAAAATTCCTGCGCTATATCGGCTATGATGTGAAGCGTGTGATGAACATAACGGACGTGGGGCATCTGTCAAGCGACGGTGACACCGGCGAAGACAAGATGGTCTCCGGTGCGAAGCGCGAGGGCAAAACCGTTATGGAGCTTGCAAAATTCTATGAGAATGCGTTCTTTGACGATTGCCGCAAGCTGAACATCAAAACTCCCGATGTTGTTGAACCTGCGACGAACTGCATTGCCGAATACATAAAACTTATCGAAAAGCTGTTTGAGAACGGCTATGCATACGAAGCGGGCGGAAATATCTATTTTGACACCTCCAAACTCAAGGATTATTATCAGCTCACGGGGCATTCGTCGGATGACTTGCTTGTGGGTGTGCGCAGCGATGTTGAAGAGGACGGAAACAAGCGCAACAAGTCAGACTTTGTGCTTTGGTTCACAAAATCCAAATTCGATTCTCAGGAATTGAAATGGGACAGCCCGTGGGGCGTCGGCTACCCCGGCTGGCATATCGAGTGCTCTGCAATCAGCATGAAGCATCTCGGCGAGTATCTCGACCTGCATTGCGGCGGTGTGGACAATATTTTCCCGCATCACACAAACGAAATTGCGCAGAGTGAAGCGGCCGTCGGGCATCCGTGGTGCAGCCACTGGTTCCATGTTCAGCACCTGAATGACCGTGAGGGCAAAATGAGCAAGTCGAAGGGCAATATCCTGACGGTTTCCGTTTTGCAGGAAAAGGGTTACGACCCTCTTGTATACAGAATGTTCTGCCTGCAAAGCCACTACAGAAAGCCGCTTGAATTCAGCTACGATACGCTGGATAATTCAAAAGCTGCTTACGAAAGGCTGCTCAACCGCATTGCGGGCATACCTCAAGAGGGCGAAACGAATGCGGCACAGTTTGAAGATTACCGCCGCCGCTTTATCGAAAAAGTGGGCAACGATTTGAACACTTCACTCGGTCTGACGGTGCTTTACGATCTTCTGAAGGATTCGGATGTGAACGGCGCGACAAAACGCGCAATTATTGCGGATTTTGACAGGGTGCTTTCACTTAATCTGCTTTCGGGCGGCACGAACACTGCGGAAGAGCATTCGGATGAGTTTGTTCGGTATGTTGAAGGACTCATTCGCGAACGCGCAGAGGCAAAAAAGAACAAAAACTATGCCCGTGCGGACGAAATTCGTGCGGAGCTTGCGGAAAAAGGCGTTACGCTTAAGGATTCGAAGGAAGGCACAAGCTGGACAAAGGCATAAATCCGGGAAGAACCGCAAAGCGGAGGGGCAATAATCTTTGCTCCCCCGCCGAAATTTATTCGGAGTGTTTGTTCCTAAATATTGAACTTAACAAAAAACTAACGAAACATAACGAAATATAATGAAGAAAGGTGTGATATTATGAGAAAATGCGCTGTCGGCGGTCAGGCCGTTATGGAAGGCGTTATGATGAAATCCGACAAGGGCATTGCAATGGCAGTGCGCCGCGCGGACGGAAAAATTGTTGCAAGTTACAAGAACCAGGTTTCAAAAGCGCAGAAGGGCACTTTTTGGGGCCTGCCTATAATTCGCGGAGTTGTTGCGCTTGTTGAATCGCTCACAACAGGCATGTCCACAACGATGGATTCCGCAAAAATGTACGGCGAAGATGCGTTTGCGGATGAGGAACCGACAAAATTCGAAAAATGGCTTGCGAAAACTTTCGGAAAATCCGTTGAAAACATCGCAATAACAGTTGCGCTTGTGCTTGGCGTTGCGCTTGCTGTCGGGCTTTTTGTGCTTCTTCCGCAGTTGATTTCGTCGATGATTTTCGGGCAGACAAAGAACCTTTGGCGTTCGCTCGTCGAGGGTGTTTTGCGCGTGGGAATTTATATCGGTTATCTTTTCGGCTGTTCCTGCATAAAAGACATGAAGCGGCTTTTTATGTATCACGGTGCGGAGCATAAAACAATTGCCTGCTATGAAGCGGAGGATGAACTTGTTCCCGCCCGCGCGAAAAAATACAGCCGGCTGCATCCGCGCTGCGGAACGAATTATCTTTTCCTTGTGATGGCGATATCGATTCTGTTTCTTACCGTTATCGATGCCGTGTTCATCTACGGATTCAAATTTGAAATTCAGAACAGCATTCTTGAATTCCTTTTCCGCTTCGGCGTCCGCATAATCTGCATTCCGCTCATTGCGGGCATAAGCTACGAGGTGCTGCATGCGGCGGCAAAGAGTGACGGCTGGTTTGCAAAAGTTGTTCGCGCTCCCGGCATGGGCTTGCAGCTTATCACAACAAAAGAACCCACCGAGGATATGCTTGAGGTTGCAATTGCGGCGTTCTATATTGCAATGGGTGAAAGAAGCTGCGATTACTATAATAAACTTGCGGATGAACCCGAAAACACGGAACCCGGCGACACAGCGGAGCCGCACGAAAACGCAGAGGCGGCAGAAGCCGAAAACACGGAAGGTGCCGGAAATGCGGAACCTGAAGCAAACGCGGAAACGGCGGCCGAGGCGCAATGATAATTCGCGATGCCGTTGCACTTGCCCGAAAGGAGCTCGTTGAAACGAGCCTTGAAGATGCGGAGTTTGAAGCGCGCCAGCTTGCGGCATTTTGCCTTGGAAAACGCAGATTGTACACGTTTGAGTTTGCGGATGAAATGCCGGGCGATGCGCTGAAAAAGCTTCAAAGCTGCATAATGCGCAGAAAAAATCATGAGCCGCTGCAATACATAATCGGCGAGTGGGAGTTCATGGGACTGCCGTTCACGGTGAACGAAAACGTGCTGATTCCGCGTGCGGATACGGAAACGCTTGCCGAAGCAGCGGAAAAAATCATTGCGGAACGAAGGAACACAACTGCACCCGTAAGATTTCTTTTGGATGTCTGCACGGGCAGCGGCTGCATAGGAATTTCAATTGCAAAGCGGACGGGCGTTCCCGCGCTGCTTTGCGACATAAGCCCCGAGGCTGTTTCCGTTGCGGAAAAAAACATTCAATTAAACGGCGTCGGGGAGCTTTGCATGTGCAGACAGGGCGACCTTTTCGAGGCCGCGCTGCCCTTTGCAAAAGAGCGGGCAAGCGGGTTCGACATTATAACAATTAATCCGCCTTATATATGCACCGATGTTATACACTCGCTTCAGCCGGAGGTTTTGCGCGAACCGATGATTGCACTTGACGGCGGTGCGGACGGATTGGAGTTTTACAGGCGCATTCGGAAGGGTTATTCATGTCTTTTGAACCCCGGCGGCGTGCTGCTGCTTGAAACAGGCTTTGACCAAGGTGCGGCGGTTTCAGAGCTTTTTGCGAATGACGGAGCTGTTTCCGTGCTTTCGGACATTTGCGGAAACGATCGCGTGGTGGTTGTTGAAAAAAGATTGAATCGGGGTTGAACAATTGCCCAAACATATGAAAGATAACAGGATATGCTGAACAGACTTAAACAGATGAAGCTGCATTATGAGCAGCTTGCGGAAAAAATCGCCTCCCCGGAGGTCATGGCGGATATGAACGCATGGCGTGAGCTGGTCAAAGAGCATTCAACGCTTGAACCGATAATTACCGCTTACGATGAATACCTTGAAACGGAACGCGGCATTGCGGATTGCAGGGCGATGCTCGATTCGGAAGAAACCGAGCAGGAGATGCGAACCCTTGCGGAAGAGGAGCTTGCGGAGCTTTCCCATAAAGCGGCGCAGCAGCAGGAGAATCTTAAAATTCTTTTGCTTCCGAAGGATAAAAACGATGAACGAAACGTTATTATGGAAATACGCGCGGGCACGGGCGGGGATGAGGCGGCACTGTTCGGCGCCGTGCTGATGCGGATGTATCAACGCTATGCCGAGCGGCATAATTTCAAATACGAGCTCATCGATATTGCCGAAACGGAAATGGGCGGGATTAAGGAAGCCACGTTCAGCCTCAACGGCCGCGGTGCATATTCCCGAATGAAATACGAGAGCGGAGTGCACAGGGTTCAGCGAGTGCCCGAAACGGAGACTCAGGGGCGGATCCACACAAGCGCGGCAACGGTTGCGGTGCTTCCCGAGGCGGAGGATATTGACGTTGAAATCAATCCCGGAGATTTGCGCATAGACACATACCGTTCAAGCGGCGCAGGCGGGCAGCATGTTAACAAAACGGAGAGTGCGATAAGAATAACGCATCTTCCGACGGGGCTTGTTGTTCAAAGCCAGGATGAGCGCAGCCAGGGCCGCAATAAAGAACAGGCAATGAAGGTGCTTAAAAGCCGCCTTTATGAAATGTATCGCGCGGAAGCTGCGGCAAAAGAAGCATCGGCGCGCAAAAGTCAAGTCGGTTCCGGCGACAGAAGCGAAAGAATCCGAACCTACAACTTCCCGCAGGGACGCGTTACGGATCACAGAATCGGCATGACAATTTATAAACTGCCGCAGTTTATTGACGGCGATATGGATGAAATTATCGAAGGACTGATTCTTGCCGAACGCACAAAGCAGCTTGCGGGCGAGGATGCGGAGTGAGTCGGGTCGGAAAGACAATAAACCGCTGAAAACTGATACGGATATAATTTAAACATCGACCGTTCCGATTTTTGGAACGGTCGATGTTCTTGTTTAACACAATTTGAATACAATAACGAATGCATTCCGAAACACGGGGGGCATTCGGCACCGACTTATGCCATGGGCTTCAGTTCGGGGGAAATGATAAGGGTTGCTTCGGTTGCTTCCTGAATCTGCTCAACGGTGAATTCGGGGTTGTATTCGGTAAGCAGCAAACCTTCGGGAGTTACGAGCATAACGCCCATCTCGGTGATGATCTTTGTGATGCACTTAACTGCGGTGTAGGGCAGTTTGCATTTTTTTAGGATTTTGGGCTTGCCCTTTGCGGTGTGTTCCATTGCAACGATAACGTTCTTTGCGCCGACGAGCAAATCCATTGCGCCGCCCATGCCGGGCATTTTTTTGCCGGGGATGATCCAGTTTGCAAGGGAACCCTCTTCGTCAACTTCGAGGCCGCCGAGGATTGTTGCATCAACATGACCGCCGCGAATGAGTGCGAAAGAGGAGGCACTGTCGATGAAGCATGCGCCGGGTGCTGCTGCGGAGGGGCTGCCGCCTGCATCAACAACGTGGAACGGATCGCGGTTTTCGTCCGTTACGGGGCCGGTGCCGATGGTGCCGTTCTCGCTCTGAAGGATAACGTGAACGTTTTCGGGAAGATATGCGGGAACGAGGGTGGGAAGACCGATGCCGAGGTTGACAACATCGCCGTCTTTAAGTTCTTTTGCAACACGCGCTGCGATGAACGCCTTTATTTGAGCCTTATCCATTAAAGTTTGCCTCCTTCAACAACATAGTCAACAAATACGCCGTAAGTGCGGACGTTTTCGGGTTCGATTTCGCCGATTTCAACGATCTCTTCGGCTTCGGCAATAACCGTGTCTGCCGCGGTTGCCATAACAAGGTTAAAGTTGCTGGTGTTGCCCTTGTACCAAACGTTGCCCGCCTTGTCGATTTTTGCACCGCAAATAACGGCAAAATCGGCATGGATGGGTTTCATAAGCAAATAATCACGGCCGTCAATCGTCTGTTTGCCGAGGCAATAGGGGCTGTCTTCAACGATGGTGCCGACGCCTGCGGGGGTGAGAACACCGCCGAGACCGCCGCCGCCCGCACGAATCATTTCGGCAAGGGAACCCTGCGGAATGAGCTGCACTTCGAGAGTGCCGTCAACCATGGACTGGGTCGCAACCTCGGGATTGAGGCCGACATGGGTTGCGATGAGCTTTTTAATCTGCTTGTTGTGAACGAGCTTTGCAACGCCGTAGTAATCCTCACCCATGGGGCCGCCGGGCATTGATGCATCGTTGCTGATCATGGTCAGATCCTTAACGCCGCTCTTTGAGAGAGCATCGATGAATTTGTGGGCGTTGCCGCAGCCCATAAAGCCGCCGAACATAACGGTTGCGCCGTCGGGGATAAGCTTTACGGCTTCTTCCACAGTAATGAATTTAGGCATACTTTCTCTCCTTTTGATACTGACCCGAAAAGGGTCGGATTTTTGAAATCATTTAAACAGAAACGGCGGAGCAAACGGTGTTTGTGCCGCAGTTCCTCCGTTCAACTGTAAGTATATACCTGTCGGAGGAAAAAATCAAGCAAAGTTTCCGCAAAACTTCGATTATGCGGGGACAGCGGGCAGATATGCGGGGACAGCGGGCAGATATATCCGAATGCAGTGGATCCCGCTTAAGCTTTTCCCTGCGCCGCATATGCCGCGCGGGGGACTTTATGCATCAGTCTTCATTCTCGCCGTTCGGCAGCGGCGGAATGCTGAGCTTTGTTTTTGCTTCTCCGCGCTTCAGCTCCGCCATGATGCCGCGAAGCTTTTCGTTCACGCTTTCAACCTCTGCTTCAAGCTCCCGCGCCGTCATGCGCAAAGTGCCGGTGCGCGTGCTTGCAAGCTGAATCATTCCGTCGCCCGTTGCAACGCGAACGGAGTAGTTTTTTCCGATTTCGAATATCAGCCGCTCGATGAACATATCGGCCGTTTCGTTTTCCTTTGTGTATGCAACGCGCAGAGAATGATAATTGAAACGCTCTCCGGCATTGCCCTTCAGTTTATAGCCGTCAAAAACGAGTATGACCTCGTTCTTTTTGTATGCGCAATAGTTGCTGAGGATGTCCATCAGTTTTTTTCGCGCGGCGGCGATATCGCTTTTTGCAAGCTTATTCAGCCCTTCCCATGCGAATATGATGTTATAGCCGTCAACAATGAGGTAATCCTTCTTTTTGGGTTCGGCAGGCTCGGAGCTTTTAAATTTTGAATCCGAATCTCCGTTTTGCGCGGGGCGTTTGTACTCCGGCCGCTTGATCGGGCCGAATTCACGGAGCATGATGGCTTCAAGCTCCTTTTCGTCAACGTTCAAATTGCGGGAAAGCACTTTCGGGTTTACGGCACGGTGATTATCCGATTCGTGCGGAACGGAGTCGCTCGGGCGCGGAGTGCCTGTAAGGTTCAGCCCGGTATCAATATGCATATAGTTCCGAACGTCATTCCATTTAACAATGACTCCTGCGCCGTGGGAGCAGAAAACGGAATCGGGAGTATTTTCAAGGTCACGCTCCGGGTCATAGGCGAATTGCGCGATTACGCTTTCGGCATTTCGGCATTGCCCGTAGTGCGAAAATTCACAGCCGAGCCGCCCTCTGCCGCGTGTGTATGCCGCAAGCTCACGCGTGTAGCCGCGCATGGCGGAGACGGGTGCAGTGCCGCAGAATGCGCAGCTTTCGCCGTCGGCGCCTTCTTCGGGCGCGGAAAAACTGCCGCCCATGCCGCGAATGTCGTTTATTGCTCTGCCGAGGTTTTCACGCGGGAGTTCAAGTCGGAACGAGTAGAAGGGCTCCAACAGGATGTTTTGCGCGCACATCAATCCCTGCCGTACGGCGCGATAGGTTGCCTGTCGGAAATCGCCGCCTTCGGTATGGTGAAGGCTCGCCCGCCCCGCAACGAGGGTCAGCTTCATATCCGTTATCGGTGAACCCGTCAGCACACCGAGATGAATTTTTTCACGGAGATGCGCCAGCACAAGCCTTTGAATATCCGGATCGAGTGAATTAGGCGCACATGCGGAGGCGAAAACAAGCCCGCTCCCCGCGGGCAGTGGCTCCAACAGCAGATGAACTTCCGCGTAATGCCGCAGCGGTTCAAAATGCCCGACACCTTCAACAGGGGCAAGAATCGTTTCGCGGTATAAAATTCGCCCGTCATCAACCGAAATTTCAACGCCAAACCGCTCCGAAATAAGCTTTTTCAGAATTTCAATCTGCATTTCTCCCATCAGCCTTGCCTGAAGTTCGTGCACATTATCGGTTTTGTCGAGTTTCAGCGTCGGGTCCTCGTCCTCCAGCCGTTTGAGTTTCGGAAGGAATGTTCGCGCATCGCAGTCGCCGGGAAGAAGGATTCGATAGCTCAGAACAGGTTCAAGCAGCGGAGGAAGTGCGGAGTCCTCATCGCCCAAGCCCTGCCCGGGGTACGTTGCGGAAAGTCCGGAAACGGCCGCAAGATCGCCGCATTCGGCGCGTTCGGTTTGAGTGAATTTTGCACCGGAACAGAACACTATGCGGGCAATTTTTTCGGTCAGTCGTTCGCCGTTCCGCGCGGTATAGGCAACGGCGGTGCGCGGGGACAGACTTCCGCCCGTGAGACGGATATGTGTCAGGCGCGTTCCCTGCGGGTCGTAGGTGATTTTATAAACTCTTGCCGCAAAATCTTTTTTAAACCTGCGCTCGCGGGAATAAAGCGAAAGGCAGGCGATAAAGTCGGAAACACCGTCCGTTTTCAGAGCCGAACCGAAAAAACAGGGAAAAATCCTCCGTTCCGAAATTGCGGCGGCAATGTCCGCATCGACAATTCGTTTCGCGGAATGCTTTTCAAAAAGCTCATCATCGGCAAGAGCAAGATTTTCAAAGAAGGCTTCGCTTTTGCAGAATTCGGAGTCTGTACCTTCGCAGGGTTCAAATGCAATGCATCTTTCCGAAAGCCGCCGCTGAACCTCGTCAATAAGCTCGCTGCGGCTTCGCTGCATTATGTCTGTTTTATTGATGAAAATGAATGTCGGGATGCTGTATCTGCGCAAAAGCTTCCAAAGGGTTTCGGTATGGGACTGAACTCCGTCGGTGCCGCTTACAACAAGCACCGCGTAATCAAGTACGCTCAGCGCGCGTTCCGCTTCGGCAGAAAAATCAACATGCCCGGGCGTGTCAACCACAGTGAACTCTGTATTATTATAATTGAATTTTGCCTGCTTTGAAAATATCGTTATTCCGCGCGCCTTTTCAAGCGTGTGCGTGTCGAGGTATGCATCGCCCCTGTCCACCCTGCCGCGCTTTCTTATCGCGCCGCTGAGGTAGAGCAGTGCTTCGCATAATGTTGTTTTGCCTGCGTCAACATGCGCAAGAATTCCGATTGCAAGCTTTTTCATAAATATCCTGCCTGTTTCACCGCAAATGCGGACGAACTTCATTTTAAGGTAATTATAACAGGAACGGAAGGGAAAACAAAGATATATTTAAAACCCGAAAACGGAAAATAAAATGCGGACAGGTGCGGAAGCTTAATGCTTTTAATAATACCGAATCCTGCCGCAAAAGTCAAGAGTAAAAGCAGAAAAAACTAAAATATTTTTTCAGAAGGCTTCAAGCGGCTTCGGCAACGTATCTTTCAAAGAGCGATCCGGACGTTTCAAAGCCTAAAATCTCGCGCGGGTAATTGTTGATCCACGTTTCGACGCGCTGAATATATGCGGCGGTTACTTTCCGGAAGTCCGTTCCTTTCGGCAAGAACCGCCGTATCATTTTGTTTATGTTCTCGTTCGTGCCGCGTTCGTATGCGCTGTACGGGTGGCAATAGTAAACCTTCGTGCGCTTCCGGTCTTTGCCGTAGACGGATTTTTCAATTCCGGCGCAGTCCATGAATTCCGACCCGTTGTCAAACGTAATGCTTTTGAATATCTGTGAAAACTTCTTCCCGAAGCGGCGTTCTAATTTGTTCAGCGCCGCCACGACGCTGGCGGCGGTCTGATCCGGCATTTTGATAATAATTTCGTTCCGTGTCAAGCGCTCCGAAAGAACGAACAAGGTTTCCTTCGTCCGCTTCTTCCCGCATACGCAATCGCCTTCCCAATGTCCGAAGGTCTGCCGGTCGTTGATTTCCTGCGGGCGTTCCTCTATGCTTTCGCCCTGCGGCGCGCGGGCGGCTTTTTTCCGCTCCACCTTGTCGTACTTCCGCTTCCTCTCCCCGTGTTCCGGCAAGCTCTCGCGGCTGATCCCGTAGAAAATGCCCTTGTCGATGTAATTATAGATCGTCTTTTCGCTGATCTCCGTTTTGAATGTCAGCCCCAGCCGTTTGATTTCTCCGACAACTGCGGCGGGGGAATAACCTTCTTCGCCGATCTTCTTTTCGATGAAGGCGGCTAATTCGTAGTCGTTGCCGATCTTCAATTCGCCGCCTTTGGCTTTTAGGTTCTCTTCATAGCGCTGTTGCGCGATCTCCGGCGAATAGCGTTCTTCGGTCGTCAAATCGGAATTCAAATGCGTATAGCGTCCGCGCTTCAACTCCCTGTATATCGTTGTGTTGTGGACGTGCAGACGGTCGGCAATCGCGCACGGCTTCAAGCCCTCTTTCAATCCCTTTTCGATCTTTAGGCGATCCGTCCATGTTAAGTGCTTGTGCATTCTTTCTTCCTCCGGCTTCCGAATATGACAAAAGGGCGGCAGAAATGCCGCCCTTCGCCCTCTCTGATTATCTGTTTGTGATATGCAATTCGCTTTTAAGCGCCGCTTGCAGGACGGCGGAAAAATTCACGCCAGCTCGCTCCGCTTCAAAGTTAAGCCATGAAGGAATGGTGCAATTCTTCTTCACTACGCGCATATCATTCTTTCTGCGGTACTCCGCGAAATCAACGTCAACCAGCGAAACGATCGCGCCGGACGGCGCTTCGGCTTGTGCGTTTGCAATGCTCGACGCTTCCGGCAACGCTTCGCCGTCGTCCTGCATATCAATTCCCACAAGCCCGATTGCGTCCCGCGCCATTTCGATCGCGTCCGGAATGTCCTTGCCCTGTGTATTGATATTGAAATCGGGGACGAATACCACGACGAACTCTTTTCCTTGCGTAATAACGATGGGATATGCTTCTTTCATTTTGAATACCTCCTATATTGTTATCAAGTGGCGGCGGGATTATTTCAGCCCGCGCCGCTTGATGATTGCTTTTGCTAACTCTTCGTCGGTTTCTCTGTGCCTTACGACGCTTTCCCTTTGACCGTCCTTCACGTATATGTCGTGGTTCGCGCCGTGACGCTTGAACTTCCAGCCGTTTCGTTCTAAAAGCTCGATAAGGTCTTTTGTTTTCATCTGCTGTCCTCCTTACATTTACTATTATACGCCTTCAATACGCACATGTCAATATGTTTTGAGAAAAAATTATACGCATTTTATGCGTCTAAAAAAGAAAAGTGGCGACGAGATAACCCGCCGCCGTTATTCGTTTTCTAAAAGCTAATCAACCGAAACGCCCAGCACCTTTGCAAATACCTTCAATTCAAATCGGAAACGAAGCGCGTTCCGATCTCTATTCTGCTTTATTCTTGATTTTAGCGCATAAGTCGTGTATAATTGTTTTAAAGGTCAGAATTGGGGAATTATATTTTCCGTTCCGCCGCGAAAGGGGGATATTTTACCGTGTTTTTATCGTTTTCAAAGACTTTGAAGAAAATGGGCAGCTTCCGACTGGGTTTCGGAATGCGTATGAATAAAAAGAACGCGATCTTCGTTTGCTTTGCAATGCTGTTCGTGTGGACGTTCCAGCTTATGTGGTATATGATCGTCGGCGCTGGCTGGCTTCTGTACGCTATGCTTTACGCGCTCTACAAGATATATTATTTTCTGTTCAAGTATTGCGCGATCGGGATCAAGAAGCTGTACGGCGCAATCGTCCGGAAGAAGGATGTTCCCGCCGCCGATGAAGCGCCCGCCACCGCAACGGTCGGAACGGTCAGCATTCCGAAAGGACCCGCCGAAGCCGTCAGCGCACCCGCGCCGGAAGATGAAGAAGAAGCCGCCGTCAAATATGTTTTTGCGGCGCTGGAGGAAGGCGGCGTTGATACTTCCGCATTGTTCTTTGATAGAACCGCCGAATACTTGAAGATCGTTGCCGATAAAAGATACCAGCTTTGTTTCTGCCGTGTGAAAATGTCCGGTCAATCCCGCTATATTGAATTGACTATTTCCGCAAAAGACGCGAAGGCATACGCCAACGATCCCCGCTTCAACGGGATCAAACTTGCCGACAAGCGTTTCACCCGAATTTCGATTGCTTCCGCCGAAGATATACCGCAATACGCCGACATTATCCGGCTTGCGTATGTATGGGGAACGACAACCGCTTAAACCAACAAAAAAAGCCCCCGTGAAGGCTCGAAAGCCGACACGGGGGGATTTATATACGGCGGACGGAATTCCGCCCGCCGCCGAAAAGCCGCCATGCGTGAAAGGGGAAGCGCACGGCGGCAGGATCGGTGTAAGTCTTTGCACCGCTCTTCAAGCGCACTTTGCTTCCCACGGCGATCTGTCCCGCCGCGTCGCTCTTGGTGTCGTCAGCGTCCACCATTGGAGTATAATCCGAACCATTTTTTCTTTCACGGAACAGTTTTCGGGTTTACGACAAGACACCGACAGGTGTAAAACCTTGTCGGTGTCTTGTCTTTAGAATGAGGATTCTATGTTACTTAGTCTTAGTCTTACCCGTATCTTTCACCTCGGGGAGACCCGCAACCGATGTAAGCAGGGACAGCAACCCCGCAAGCGCGGCGGCAGAACCGACCATGATCCAATTAACTTCCGACAGGACAGCGGTCGTACCTATGGTAGCGATGGCGGTCTGCGCTACGGTTTTTAGCGCGCGAATTCCAGCCGCCTTGAGCCACTTTTCTGTAGTATCTCGCATATGATTACACCTCCTAATTTTTGTGTATTTCGTTTTCGAGTTCGTTTATACGGTGGTGCGCTTGTTTGGTGCTTGATTCCACCGCTGTAAGACGAGAGACAACAACTACGTGCTGTTCGTCCTGCTTTTCTTGCTTGCGCTTGATGTCGTCCACACCGCTTTTAATGTAGCCCACCTCTGTAAGCAAAACGCCTTTTTCTTTGCCGTCATCCTTCGCGTCGTTTTTGTCTCCACGCCTAAAGGCGAAGAAGCCGAAGACGATAGCGCACACCGCGCTCACGATGGTTATAATCTTAGCGATTTCCATTTTTTTTGACCACCTCCAGCGTGCATGCACCGTCTGCGGAGCAGAAAGACGCGATAGGCTTTACGCTATGTGCGTCTATGAAGCTCTTGAGGGCTTGCAGCGTCTTTTTGCCGCACTTGCCGTCCTCTGCCAGCGGCTTGCCGTTCGCGTCTGTGTACCCCAGAGCATTAAAAGCGGCTTGGAGCTTGCAGATAGCTTCGCCACAAAGCATGGGGTCTTTTTCTTCGATGACTATAGGCTTGTTCATTAAGCTTTCTCCTTTGTAATCAAACTTCTTTGTCATAAGTCCACGATGCGTAAAATGTCTGTCCGCAAGGCGCGTCACCACCACACCGAACCACAATCCCCGCGCCTCAACCACCAGCGGCGCGCCGTCAGCGTCAAAACCGCACACCCAGCCGATGTGCTTCATTTTGCCCGATTTGTTTGCACAGAAAAGAGCCTCGCCGACAACATACGGTCTGTCGATGTCGGCAATTTCGCCCTTGTCCGTACACCATCCGTTATAGTTCATATCGGCATTTATGTCGGTCTTTTCGTCGCACTCATAGGTCAACCATGCATCAAGCAGCCCCTCGCAGTCCGTGGCGTAGTCAGACGCAAGCATAGCCGCTGTGGCTGTGTCGTAGGCGTCTTTGCTCCATGACTTACTATAATGGTTGTCCCATCGCTCCTGAATTTTCGCCCGGGTGGTGCGGCTCTTTACCGTGCCAAACAGATAGTGCCAAGGCTCGGTGGCGCACTGCTCAAATTGTAGAGGCAGCTTCGCGCCCTCCGGTATGCTGGCGGGGGTTACATGGGTCAAAGCCCACTTGATAAAATCGATTACATTTCTCATGCGTTTACTACCTTCTTTCGGTCATGTCAACAGGGTTGAGCAAAACTCACTGCGCGTCCACTTGTCCGGATTTGATGCAGGGGATTTTCCACGGCTGTAATGCGTCGCCGTGTAGCTCACGCCGTCAAGCGTTACCACGTCGCTCGTGATATAGCTTTTCTTCTCGTTCCACTCTTCGCCTTGCTCCGGACGGGAAACAAGGTTATTGCGGATACTCGAAATAATGCTTTCTTCGGTTTCGGCGCGGGCGGCTTCAACCTCCGCCATGATCGAAGCGCGCAAGGCTTCAAGCTCCGCCGCGCCGATCTGTTTTTCGCTCTTCTTGTGTGTTATGCTCATTCAAAATTACCCCCGATCCCCGATACCCAGCAAGCGGTCAGCGCGTCGCCGCGCTGGACGGTTACGCGGATATTCATTCCGTACCGTGCCGCTGTGTTGATCCTGTTTGTGAAAACGTGTGCAACGCCTTGAACAACCGCGTTCGTGCAATCCTCCCAAACGGGGGAAGCGTCAAACGGATTGTTTGTCGTTTCAACCTTGAACGTGCCGCCCGCCGGAATATCTCGCGTTACCTTGACATTCGCGCGTGTCGGCTGGCTGTCAGCTTCCAGCGGCGTTGAAAGCGTGATAACGAAGCCCACAATCGACTTCGTGAACGTCAGCGTCCGAACGGCGCTATTTCCTGCGCTGTCGGTCGCCGTAATCGTGATCGTGTGCTTTGCGTTCGTAAGCGCCGTGAAGGTATTTCCGGCAACGGAAAGCGTCTGCGTCGCGCCCAGCGTGATCCCGTTCTTCGTTGCGATTGTCTTTCCGTCGATCTTTTCAACAACGTTCACCGTGTCGCCGTCCGGATCGGTTACGCTGTACTGATAAGCGAAATCCCCGCGCTTCGTGCCAAGATCGGCGTTTCTTCCGGAAATCATAGGCGCGGAATTATAGATTACCGTATAATTTCCGTCGCTGTTCGGGCTGTCAGATACCAAGATAGAAGATTTAAGATTACAAAGCGGGCGAACGCCGCAGTCGCCGTGGCACGCGCCGCTGTTGTTCAAAGAACCGTCCGAATAGACGTAACGGACGTAGAAGGCGTTCGACGAATGTGGCGTTCGTAGCCACCAGTACCAGCCCTTTGATGTTGTAAAACCGCTGTTAGTGTATCCGTCAGCGTTGTTCACGCATTGCGCCGTAGGATAAGCGACGCGGGAAGCGTCTTTGCTGAATAACGCAAGCGGCGATCCTTCCGCGATATTGTTTTCGTTTGTAAGCATCACTTCGGTGGTGGACGCAAGAAACATTTTCGCCTTAAAGGTTTCGTAACTGCCGTCGTCGGTTGAAGATTTAACAACGGTCAGCGTTGTTTCCATAAGCTCCGCAACAAACTTCGGATCAAGCATTGCAAGGAAGCCCGCCCATGAAGTGTACGGATTGTACGTTACGTGTGTGTTCTTCGTCGTCGGTGCTTGATCCGTGCGGTGCTTTGCGCTGTACCATGCGCCCGCCGTCGCGTTGCTATTCAGCCATTGCAGAAGATTTGAATGAATATGTCGGTTATTGCCGTAGTATTTACGATCGTTGTTCTCGTTGTTCGGCTCTTTTGCGTCGGAAGCCATGTTCTGAATGATCTTTTCCGTAATCAGCGTTACGGAATTCGACGGGTAGCCGTTGTGGTTCTTGTCGGCGATTTTGAAAACGATCTTCGATCCGAAGCGTGATTGATACGCCGGAAGAACCGGAACTTCGATTTTCGCGCCCACCGTCAAACTGCCTAATGTTTTTGACATTGTGCCGCCTCCTTTGTTTTCATTAAGCTGTTGTAAAACTGATCCGTCCGCCGGATCAAGTGATAACTGTTTTCCTTTTCTGCGTGTCCCCTCCAGTTTTGATAGAATTGTTCAACGGTCTTTGCATATATGCACTGTCCTTTCCGCATTCTCTCGATTATCGCGGTATCGTCGGCGCACCCGTCGAAATCGAAGCCCGCTTCGGTAACGGTCAGCGTTGCCGCGTTCCCTGTAACCGTTGTTCCTGTGATCTGCAATACCTCCGTGCCGCAAGCCGCGCATGGCGACGAAAGCTCCGCGAAGATGTTTCCGATCACGCGCGACAATTCCGCCGTGCAAGCGTACCGCGTCAGCATTCGATCCTCTGCAAGCTCTCGTTCCAAATGCCCGCAGTAGATGTTACGCCGTTGAGATCATCAAAGAGGATTAAGAACGGATTTGTCGTAATATCGTTGAAAAGCGCCGCTTCCAGCATATCCACGCGCGCGTCAAGCGCGTTCGTAATGTTCAGAAGGTTTGTTGCCGCGTTATTGTCAAGGACGGTTTGCAAGCCGTTAAACCATGCGTTGAAGTCCGCCGCCGCCTGTGTTTCAAAATCCGCCATGTGTTGCTCGAACGCGTCGTACTGCGTGTTACCCTGCAATTTCAGCGAATTCATATACGAAACAAGCGTGTTGTACTCCGCCGCCGAAAGGGATTGATATTCAGCGAACCACGCTTGAAGCTGTGCGTTAAAAGCCGCCGTGTCGATCTGCTGAACGATGGCGGCAACAACGCCGCAAAGCGACGTGTTCAAGCGCTGATCCGTGATCTTGCTTCGCGTTATTGCTGTTACGCCCGCGCCCACATAGATGTCCGCCAGCGCAAGCTCGTAAACGTCCGCGCCCCTCCGCAATGCGGGCGCGGAAGGGGAAACGCTGAGCGAAGAAGATTTGACCTTCACCGACATAGTGCGGTTTGTCAAATCCCAGCGGACGACAACGCGATCAATGCGGTTTAACTGCCCGTCCGCCGTGTCAAGCGTTACGGCAAGATCGCCCGTGTTGAAGTAGAAGTAACCGTTGATCCACGCTTTGCCCGTTTTTACGTTCAGCTTCATTCCGTCGTTTGCGACGACTTGAAGCCCCGTCGAAGGAACGGGGAAAACGCCGTTCCCGATGAACGAAGCAAAGTATTCCGCCCAGTCCTCCGCCTTGTACGTGCGATCGTGCGAAACGCTGTTGAAAAAACTTGATTTTTCCATTCTTTAAAGCCCTCCTTATTTCGTAATCTGCCGAATTTGTGTCAGAAGCGCGGGCAAGCTCTCGCCGAAGGTAATATCTATTTCTTCGCCGCTCGTTTCGTAGGTTTCCTCAATCTCCGTAATTCGAACGTCAATGCGGACGCGCCAGCGCTTATTTATGCACGTTACACGGTCGCCCAAGTCGTAATCAACGCCGTATTGCAAATTCGCGTTTGTGTTGATCTTCGAACCGAACGCCAGCGTTTCGGCGTATTGCTCCAGCTCTTCTGTCCCTCTCGCGGAAAGAAGCGCTAAATATTGCGCGTCGGTAAGCGTTACGGTCTGCCCGCTCTCGGTTTCGTATTCCTGCACGATGTCCGTTGCATCGATGAAAACTTCGTCGCGGGAAAGCCCCGCCGCGCTTCCGCCGACTTCGGCAACCTTCCGCGCAACGCCTTCTTTTTCCTCTCCGCCGATGTAAGCCGTTGTTTTAAGGTTTTCAATACTGTTCGTGTATTCCTGTTCCACGATGTTGTCGAATTCCTGTGAAAAGATACAAGGCGCGTTCCCTGCGGCATTTCCCGCCGTAAGGTCGCGCCCTTTGTAAACGGAAAAGGTGTGCTTTCCCGTCCGTGCGTTTGTTGTAACCCGAATACCCAGCTTTGCCGCCTTCGCCGCCGTTTCCGCCGCAAGCTGGGCGTTCACGTGCTGTTCGGAAGTATAGTCGATCTGCCCGCTTCCAGTGTCTGCGTCTGTCGTTGATATGCTGAAATTCGGGATATTGCGCGCCGCTCCCGCGTTCGTGCAAGTCTGCTTCACAATGGCGTATAGAATGTTCTGTGTCGTGTCCTTCGTGATGATCTGCGTTGTCAAAATGCGCTTTCCAATCCACGAAAGAAGGAACTTGCCTTGAACCTCTAATTCCTCCATGCCCTGTGAATTTTTCATAATGTGAATATAGCGGATTTCCGCCGCTTCTTTCCCGCCGCGCTTGATGATGATATTTTCCTTCACCAGCAAATGGGCGTGATCCTCCGTGAAGGGAACAAGCAATTTGAATTCGCCGCAACTCCAATAGCGGCGCGTCCATATCAGCGAAGAAATCTTTTCAACAATTCCTTGAAGTACCATTTCGCGGCTGTAAACGTATAATTCCACCGTGTTACACCCCCAAATACAAGTTATTGTGATAGATTGAAACTTCGAGATTTTCCGCGTTTGCATCCGCCGAATAGCGGAAGAGATTGTCGCCCACGGCGATCTGCAAGTATGAACTATCAACGTCGAGATAGCGGAACGCGTCAGTAATTACGCCGCCACGGTTCAGCTTCACGGCTTTTTCACCGTAGCCCGTGGAAACGGTTAAAACGTCGCCCGCTACAAGCGAAATATTCAGCTTGATAAACTCCCGTGTATCGACGTTCAGCAATACGGGATTTGTAACCGCGCCGATCGCGCGGAACTCGATCCGGATACCGCTTTTCACGTCGCCGGAATTGTAGACGTTCACAATCAGCGACGGCTGGCGATAGCCGATTTCCCAGCCGTCGTAAAGCTCCAGCCCGTCCGGGACGGGGAATTCAAAGCCGCCGATCCACGTTGCTATGTCCTCGCGCGTTTCCGTTTCCTCTCTCCAAAAAGGATTAAGGCAAGACAAGCTAACCGTGAATTGCTCGAAGATCGGCTTTCGCTTGAAGATCGGCGCGTCGTCGATCTTGCACCCGATCACCCGCCGGAAGTCGCCGAAAACATACGTCAACGTTGCTTCGTTCTGCGGATTTAATATGCGGTTCAGCTTCCGGCGTAGGTTCTGCGCTGCTTGTTTGTCACGCTCCTTGATGTATCCCACGATGTCAATATCGCGGCTTTCGATCCGATACCCCAAGTATGTGTCGCCGTCCTGCCCCATGCCGTTGGTGCTGTAAATAGCGTTTCGCACGTCGGAAAGTCCGGTAACGTCCTTGAAGTTTACGTGATACGAAGAAGCGGGGGAAAACTCTATGCTTTCCCCGCGCTCGTTCGTGTAGATCAATTTTTCTTGTGTCCTCATGCCATAACCTCCCGCGCAATCTGCCGGAACTGCCGCGCCGCCTGTCTTTGCTGTTCGGCGTAGCTCGTTTCGTTCGCATAGATGTTTTGCACAACTTCAACGGAAGGCGTACCGCCGCCGCGCGTGTCGCGTCCCTCTCCGGAACGGAATTCGGGAACGGCGTTCAATGTTTCGCGCCGGATCGAACTTTCAACGTCGCGCATTTCGCGGGCAAAGCCTTCGCCCAAGCCCTGCGCCATGTACAAACCGATACGGGCAAAAACCTTCGACGGGGAATTGATTTGCATTTCTGCTTCAACTGCCTCCACGATCTCTCTCATCATTGACCGCACTTTGCTTTCAAGCCAGCCGGACATATTTTGAAAGCCCTGCCAAATTCCGCGCACCATCTCTTCGCCCGCCGCCGTGAACTCCGATACATAAGAGCGAAGGGCGGTAATAATGCTTTGAACGATCTGCGGGATTTTCTGCGTAATTTGTACGATCGCTGTAACCATACCGGACGCGATATTTTTATCGAAGTCCTGTCCGGCTTGATTAAGACGCTGGGCTTGCGCCGTAAGTCCTGTAATCACGCGTTCGACGATTGCGTTTACCGCTCCGGAAAGGCTTTCGATATTCGCAATAATACCGTTGTTTACTGCGTTTACCGCTTCCGCCGCCGTCAGCTCGCCCGCTCCGCCCATTGCAGCAGTCATATCGCCTTCAACGCCGCCCATGTTGTCGGTGAAGCCCACGCCCACGCCGTCCGCCATGTTGCCGCCGATTTCAGCGAATACCCTTGACGGGGAATGAATGCCGAAGAAGTCCTTGATACCCGAAACAAGGGACGAAGCCCAGCCGGATACCTTTTCCCACAACCACGAAGCCGCGCCGCTGATACCTTCCCATAGTCCGTGAAGAAGGTTCGCGCCCACTTTTACTATTTCCCCGATAAGCGAACCGAACGCCGATACAATTCCGCTGATAATCTGCGGGATTGCTTTTACGATTTCAACTATAATCGTCGGCAAGTTCTGAATAAGCGCCACAAATAGCTGAACGCCCGCCATAATGATTTTATCAATGTTCCCGATCAGCGCATTTACAATTCCGCTGATAATCTGCGGGATTGCTTGAACAATCGTTGTTATAATCTCCGGAAGCGCTTGTATAAGTGCGACAAGAAGATCAATGCCCGCTTGAATGATAAGCGGTATGTTCTCCATAAGCGCCGTGATAATGCCTTCGATGATCTGCGGGATCGCTTCAACAATCGTTGTGATGATCTCCGGAAGGGCGGTAATTAACGCCGTCAGAAGGTCGATACCCGCTTGAATGATCTGCGGGATTGCGGAAATCAAACCGTCGATCAAACTGGTTATTAACTGCGGAAGCGCCGCAACAAGAACGGGGATCGCGTTTATAATGCCTTCCGCCAGCCCTGTCACAAGCTGTAAAGCCGCGTCGATCAGCAACGGGATATTGTCGATCAGAACTTGCACGATGTCCGTTACAAGCTGAACCAGCGAAGGAACAAGCATCGGCAACGATTGAGCTATGCCCGTCGCGATATTCGCGATCATCTTCACCGCGAATTCAAGGAAGGTCGGTAACATTTCCGTTAGCTTCTCGATTGCGAACGTAACCATACCCAGCAAGCCGTCTGTGAAGTCCTCCGCCGCGCTCTCCGCTCCGGAAAGCGCACCCATCAAGCCTTTTCCGATGAGCTCGACGAACGGCGTTATCTCCTGCAAAAGCTCCGCCGCAAGCTGTTTCAGTTTTGTAATGATCGGTTCAGCAATCGCGCCCAGCGCCGCCATAGCGCTGTTCAGATTTGCCGTTGCCTTCTGCGCGTCGATAATGTCGCCGTTTACCTCTCTGTACTTGTCCGCCGCTTCGGAATAAAGCCCGTTCAGCGTGGACGTTATAAGGGCTTGCCGCTCCTGCTCCGACGTGCAAGCGTCAAGGCTGGCTTGAAAATCATCTTCGGAAACGCCCGCCCAGTTCAGCGCGTCGGCAAGATTGCCCGTGATTGATCCCGTCTTTGCCGTTTCGTTCGCGGCTTCGGTCAAGCCTTCAATCGGCAAGCTGTCGCCGAAGGTCGCGTAAACGCCTGTGCAAATGTTTGTCCAGTCCGAAAGCTCTTTTTCATTCGTAGTCAGTTTCGCAAGGTGGGCGGCGGCTTCCGTCGCCTGTCCGTCGTCGCCAAGAATGCCGTACAACTCCGAATAGGTGTTTTTCGCGTCCTCTGCCGAATGTCCCGCCGTCGTGAAACTGGTTTCAAGTTTGCCCATGTTTTCGCGGGCTTCGCGTGTTTCTTCGGCAAGCCCGAAGAATGCTGCACCCGCCGCCGCAATCGCCGCACCCATAGCCGCGCAAGCTGCGCCGATCGCCTTTCCTGCTTTGCCGACGGTTTCGCCGACGCTCTCCCAATCCACCTTTGAGCTTTTCAGCTTTTTAGAAGTGTCGTCGATTTCCTTTTGAATTTTCGTCATGTCGGCTTTGGTGTTGTTCAGATTTGTTTGCATTTTCTGATATGCGGGATTTGTCGGTTCGATACCGTTATCGCGCATTTTCTTCAATGCCTTTTCCGCCGCTTCTGCCTTCTTCGCCTGTTCGTCGAACTGCTTTTGCAATAGCTTCTGTTTTGCGGTCAGTGCTTCCACGCTGTCGGTGTTGTCGGCGAACTCCGCCGTCGTCAGCTTCATTTCCGATCCGATTTCGCGAAGGGAAGAATTTATATTAGTGCAAGCGGCGCGATACTCTTTTTCGCCCGTAAGGTCGATTGATGTTTTGATCTGCTCTTCTTTCGCCATTTATATCCCTCCCAGCACGTCATCAATATCAACTTCTTTCGGAACAGGCTTAAAACGATCCGGATTGAATTCACGATGAATTTTGAAAAGCGTCAAAATTTTATACGGTGTCATGCGCCATACTTCGGCTTCGCTCCAGCGAAGAAGCGTTACGCCGATATAAAGAAGGCGGGCAAGGTCGATTATTCCTTGCCCGCTGTCGCGTTTTTTTCGATGTCCTCTTCGTCGTTCTCTTCCTCTTCGCCCCGTTTGGGCGGTTCGGGCGTTCCGTTGTTGCCCATAGAGAAGGATTTGAAGATCGCCGCTTTCACGTCGGCGAAATTGCCCGTATGAATGAGCTTGCCCACCTGTTTTTCGGTAAGCGCTTCTTCGTCGTCCGCCGCGCCCTCATTCAAAAGCACGGTCAGAAGCCAGCGAAGATTTTTAATGCTGTCCTTGCCGGAAAGCACGATATCAAGGCGATCGAAGCCGCCGAATTTGTCCTGCATTTCGTCGATCGCGTTCAGACTGAAAAGAAGGTGTCTTTCCTTGTCCAGCATGATCGGGAAACGTCCGTCTTTGATTGCGCTCATAGCAGAATAAGGCGGGAAGCCTTTTTCAGACTTCCCGCCGTTCCTCCTTTCGATATTCGATTAACTGCCCGCGTTATTCGGTTCGCGAACGGTAGTAAACCAAGCCGCCGCCGCGCTGTTCGTAGGCTCTGCGACGTGTTCAGCCTTCCACAAGCCGTCAGAACGTTTGATGAACTGCCCGACGATCTCCGGCGTGGTAAATTCGATACTGTCGCCCTTCGTGGTATAGTTTTCGTCCGGAACGGCAAACTTGACTTTGTAAAGCCAAATATACTTGTACGTGCCGCCCGCTTTCTTCGCGCGGAAGCCGATTGCGAAATACGGTGCTTCGTCTGTGTCTGCGCCGTAAACAACCTTGTCCGCGTCCTGTTTCTGCCCAAGCAAGGCGGCAAGGTCAGCCGGAAGAAGATCGTTTACGTTCAGCGTGATTTCGCCGGAAACGAATTCTTTCACAACTTCGTCCGCGCCGTCGTCGGCGTAAAGGATCGCTTCGGCTACTTCCACGGAAAGCTCCGCCGAAATTGCCTTCGCCATTCGCACGGGCGTTCCGTATTCCTCCGCGCCGTCCGTGCCGATCGTAATGGGCGCGCGATAGAGATCGCGCAATCCGATTGTTGCCATTTGTCATACCTCCATATACTTGATTTCAACGGGAATGTGGTAATATCCCGTGTCCTGCTCGTATGTTTCCGCGTCTATCGTGATCGCGTAGAACCCCGCCGCCTTCAACGCTGTTTTCAAGCGTTGAAGAATGTCGATGTAATCCGTTTTTGAATAGACGTGTACTTGATACGTGAATTCCTGCGCGCCCTCTTCATCGTCTGAAAAGAACATGTCGCGCCCCACGACAAGCTGATAGACGATAAAGCAAGCCGCCTTCCCGCCGTATTTAAGGCGTTCGACGGGAACGCCCAGCTTTTCAAGCTCCGCTTTTAACAAGCTGTCAACGTTCTCCATTTTGCTTTTCCTCCCATACGCGGCGCATTTCCGAAATAACGTCGTCTGCCGCCTTTTCATTCGCCGCCGTGAACCACGGGCGCGCGGGCATATTTGAACGCCCGTAATTAAGAACGAAGCCTTTTTCCGCGTTGCGTACTCCGTGCTTGTCCTTTCCGTTCGGATAGATTTCAACCCGTTTCCCGCCGTCGATCTCTTTCACGGCGGATACTTTGATGGACGCAAGAAGCGCCCCCGTGCTTCGTCTGCTGTTGAACCTTGTCTTGATCTCTTCTTGCTGTGCCTTCTGCATTACTGCGCCGCCCGCTTTGAGCATTTCCGGCACGGCTTCTTCAACGATCGCGTCTTGCCGAAGCATTGCTTCTTGTACGTCGTCAAGCCCGACAACGTTAAACTTCGCCATTGCCGCCGCCCCCTTCCGCTTCCGGAAGATTAACCAGCGTCAACTCTGTAAATTCTCCGTTCCCGTGCGTGTACGTCCGAAGGACGCGATACCGTTTCCCGCTCGAAACGGGATATTCCACGATCTGCTGTTCCTCATACTCGAAGGAATGCACGTCGAATTTTAATTCCGTCGTATAGCCCGCCTGTTGCGCCTTGTAGAATTCCGAAAAGCCCACGGATTTCTTGTCAGCGAAAACCGTTATCGCGGTTTCTGTGCGGGCGACGGGGAAGCCGTGTTCGTTCGTGCGCGGCGAAGGTTCAGACAAGGCGATCAAGGTTATTTGTTCGCCCCATCTCATTTATTCGCCCTCGCTTTCTTAGGTGTATTCAGCGGTCAGCGACAAGGCGCACTTCAAATAATCGTATGCGTTGCGGTAGCGCTCCGCGTCGTCATTGAAGCCGAATTCCGCCTTTGCATAAAGCACAACCGCCCGATCAAGAAGGGGATCGCCCAGCGTTTTACTGGACGATCCCGCTTCCGCCGGAATGTTGATACCGACAAGGCGAAGATCGGCAATCGCCGCGTTTATGAGATCGGAAACTTCGCCGTCAAGCGCCGTCCCGCTCAACCGCAACGCCAGCTTTACCTTGTCAAGCATTGTTTAACTCTCCTATTACGTGAGGGAAGCCTTAACCAGCTTGACGATAGCTTCGCCGATAGCGGGCTGGCAATCGAAGATAGCGATACCGCTATATTTGTAACTGTTCGTGTCGATGTCGTATGCGCTCTTTACGCCGATATTTTCAGCAAGGTTCGCACAAACCCTCTTGAAGTCGCCCAAGAAGGCTTCGTGATCCGCTACGTAATCAGACAGAAGAACGGGATAGCCGTACACGAAGTACGCGTTGTTCTGAACGGTTACAATGTGGTTCTTGCTGTTGTCCTGCAACGGCATAAAGTCTGTGAACAAGGTTTTCTTGTTCATAACGAACTTGCCGTTACGGTCATAGCCGGAAGGCAAAAGCCCGATCAGCGCCTGCACATTCGCGGCGGAAAGTGCGCCCGGCTTCATGGTAACGCTGTTTGTCGCGTCCCAAGTGTTCGCCTTGTCAATGCCCTTCGGCTGGGAAACGCCTGTGCCATTGATAAGCAAATCTTCAACTTTGCGGGCGATAGCTTCCGCCAGCATATTGACGATCCAGCTTTCAAACGCAGTACTACTCATCGTCATTACAGTATCGGAAATCTGAACCAGCTTGACGACCTCATAACCGGAAAGGGAAACGGTAGTCAGCGTGTCAGCGGCGGCGGTAATTGCCGCGTTCTCTGCGTGGATTGCGGCGGCGTTGTTAGTACCTTCGATCGCGAACTTTACAGCGCCCTTGACGTGCAGAAGGGTAACTTCATTCAGCATGGGCGCAAGCGTCTTTACCTTGCTGATAATCTCGTTCGCGGTCTGCGTCGGGATTGCTTCCGCACCCGCGCCGCTGGCGTTGCTGAATGCGCGCTTTTCTGCGTCGTTCAGCGGAAGGCGGCGAATGTTTTTCAGCCACGCGGAACGGTATTCGGGCGTACCGAAAGGATCGTCGGGCGTGTTGTTCTCGCTGTTGTTCTGCTGGAAGGAACGGGAAACAATGCCCGCGCCCTTCGCGATATTGTCCAGAATGCCGTTGCGCTTCTCGGCGGCGGCAATCAGTCCGGCGCGCTCTTCGGTAAGCTGTGTGGTTTCCTGCTCCAGCGCGTCAATCTCTGCGGCGGTCATAGCGGTACCGCGCTGTTCGATCTCCTGCTTGATAGCCGCGAAGCGGGCTTCGATCTCTTTAATTCTCATTGTGTTAAACCTCCGTCATTAGTTTGATTTTTAGGATTTGCATACGCCGCGCTAACGCCTCCCGTTGCTCTGCCTCGATTACTCCATCGAAGTAGGAACGCGCGGAAATATCGGTATCGGCGTTCGCCGGATAACTCACGGCGGAAACGTCGTAAACCTTCTTGATCTTCAAGATCGTTCTTGTGTGCGTGTCCTTGTTATATGCGTCCTCCGATACGGTAAACGCCCACGACATTTTGCAGATAAGCCCCGCGTCGATGCTTGCATAAAGCCGCTTCGCATCTTCCGTAAGGCTCAAATTTGCCGCAATAAATAAGCCGCCGTCCTGCGGTTCCAGAAGCAGGGAAGGCGGCTTGTTCTTTGCCATCTTGTTTCGGGCGAATACCATTCCGGAATGATCGAACTGCATAATCACGTCGGACAGGTCAGCGCCGACAAGAGCGTTGCGGTCGATCACTTCATAATATTTGATCCCGTCGTATTCGCACATAACATACGGTTTATCAAACGTCGTTGCGAAGCCTTCGACGTAGAAATCTGTATCAAACCTCTTGTTCTCCGCCCCCTGTGGGATCATCAACGGCTGGAACATTTGACGGTATTCCCGCCCCTTCACTACTGGCATTCGGTACAACCTCCTTTCCCAATTCTGATACTTCCGCGTATTCCTTGCGAATATAATACTTGTCCCCGCCTTCGACGTGTGACATATTCCAAATATCCATAACGCCGTTGCGGTTAAGCAAGCCACGGTCAAATAGTTGTGTGCTGATATTCAGCTTCGTATTGTTGCTTGCATATTGAAGCCTGTTCGCGGTAAACGTGATCGCGTTCCCGAAGGATAATTCCCGCTGTGTGTAGGTCATATTTGACATAACCAGCGAAAGCTGAATTGCGAAAGGCTCGATCTTGCCTTCGTAATAAGCGTTCCATTCGTCCTCGTTATAACTGTTCTGAATAATTTTCGCGTTTGTCCCGAAGTAGTTAAAAATATTTTCGTTGATCTGCGCCATCTGCGCCGCGTTCACGGTGAACGGCTTGCTTTCAATGGGCTTCACGTCGGCGAATTTGCTATCGTAGATCACCATACCGGATTGATTATCCGCCGAAAGGTTATCCGCCGTGAAGCGCTTGCGCTCCTTCGTGATGTCCTCCGGCTTCAACATATTTGCAACCTTCGCCAAGAACCGGACGGAAGCCGAATTTTTAACCCCGTTGATAATGCCTTGATTTTGTGTGTGGATCAACTGCATTGTAGGGCGAAGCACGGCGTTGTTCTCGCCAAAAAAGTCGTCCTTGTACTGAAATTGCGTCAGCACGCCGACGCGCTCAAATTCAATCGCCGCTTTCTGCCCGTTTGCGAAAGTGTACCGCAAGAAGGGCGCGCTTTTGTATTCGACAACCTCGCAACGCTGGGGAAGAAGGGGATAATACCCCACAATCCCGTCGAATTTATCTTCGATCGGAACAATGAATGCCGTATTATTCACCGAAAGGATCGTCGCGATCCGGTAAATGAATTTTGACGTATCCATAAACGGATTAGGTCGGAACTGTAAAACCCGCTCAAGGTTTTTATGTGCCGTTCCGCTGATCTCCGGTTTCAGCTTTGAACAGAAATTCGCGAACGAATGAATAGCCGCCCGCGTAAGCTCCATTTCGTAAAGGCTTTCCGGCGCGTTCGTGAAAACGGGTGAATACCCGTTAAGCATCTTGAAGTATCCTTTCGCTTGAATATCCGAACGCGGCTTCCGGAAAATCGTTTCAAAAATTCCCATAGTTTTTATCACCCCGCATTTTTCAGCATTTCGCCGATCTCGTTATAATATTTCTGCCATACCGTCATAGCGTCAATCACGGAAACAAAGCCGTCAATACGCGCCCGCTGTTCAATCTTTACCGGACGGAATTTCCGTGTTTCCATATTGTGTTTAAGCGCAACGTTTAGGAAGTGCGATTTCAGAAGGTTATTATCTGCGATCTTGAAATTGCCGTCTTTGATTATGCCTTCAAACTCGCGGATCACGGGCGCAAGGTTTTCGCCCTGCCATACGTCGTCCGTTTGGAAGCCCGCCGCCTTCAAGTCGTCGATCAGATATTGCGCGGAATAGCGGTCGTACCCGATCTTCAAGATATATATTCCGTACTGATCCCGAAGCATAGAAAACCATTCGTAAACGTCGTGATAATCGACGTGGTTTTCGCCGGATAGCTTGACGATCCCTTGCTTTACGAATATGTCATACGGTACGCCGTCGATCGCTTGCGCTGTTTCAAGTCGGTTCGCTGGCATAAAGAATTGTGCGAAGGCATATAGAACGCCGTCCCGCTCGATCACGACGGAAGCGGCGGTCAAGTCCGTTGTTTGCGAAAGGTCTATGCCGCCCACGGCGTAACTGTCCTTGAAATCCTCCAGCTTCGCATGAATTCCTGCGCCGTCAACGACGACGTAATCAAGCCATGCGACGGAAGAATTCTGCTTGATATTGCAATACTTCGTAAGGAATTCAGCCCGCTTCGACATACTCATTTCGGCGACGGCGATTTCCTCTTTGAAGAAGTCCGGCGAAACGGAAACGCCCATGTTTGGATTTGCCTTTTTAAGCTCTTCAAGGTCGTTCCATTTCTCTACGTCGTCAATCATGTAAAGCAGGGGAAGAAGGCGGCGTTCCTTGCTTCCTCCCTTCAAAAACGCGGTCGATCTCTTTATCAATTCATCGTAAATACCGTCGTTTTCGTAACCCGCCGTTGAGATTGAAAGGATCATCGGCTGGCGGCGCGCGCCAAGCGCGGATTTCATAACTTCGTACTGCTTCAAGCCGCCGTCGCCGCGCCACGACGCGACTTCATCGTTCACGACTAAATGCGGATTGAAGCCGTCGGATTTCTTCGCGTTGAAGGCAAGCGGCTTGATCGCGGTATTGCTTTCTTCGATGTAAATATCGGAACGGCGCTTCTTCGATAGGTTGGAAAGCTCCGGTTCTTTTTTAATCATCTGATAGAAATTATCGTAAACAATGTTCGCTTGCTCCAGCTTCGGCGCAAGGCAATATATTTTCGCGCCGTATTCGCCATCAAGATACGCCATATAAGCAATGACGGCGGACGCGAAAAGCGTTTTGCCGTTCTTGCGCCCGATCACAATAAACACTTCACGAAAGACGCGTGTTCCGTCCTCTTCGACGATCCCGAACATAACGGAAACGGCGGCTTTCTGCCACAACTCCAGCTTCAAAAGGTCTGTGCGCCCTTCGCAATGATGGCAAAAGTTTTCGATGAACCGAATTGCCTTGTTTGCCTTCTTCGCGTTGAAGGTGAAAAGCCCTTCTTGAAGCCCCTTCACGATGTATTCATACAGAAGGCGAACCCACTTTCCGGCGGTTATATTTCCGGAAGAAATGCCGTCGTAATACTCGTAAATGTAATTTGAAAACGGCATTTTTATTCGTCCCGCAACGCCTGTAAACGGCTTTCCTTTTTCTTCTCTGGCGGTACAAGATCGCAAAGCTGTTTGATAATAGCGGCGTGATTTTTTGTCATGGCGATATGTGTTTTCACTGCGTCGCTTTGTTTCGTCCCGCTCTGATTTGCGCCGTTTTGGTATTCGACGGTGTAGCCCTCTTCGTTGATGACCTCTTGCAATTCTTCAAGGGATACCGCCATGAACGCCGCGTTTTTGATAAGGCTTTCGACGGTCTGCAACTTGTTTTTATCCAAGTCTTTAAAAATGCGCTTCAATCGGGAAAACTCCCGCTTGATCTTTTCTTCTTTCGTCAAGTCCTTCTTTGTCGCCATAAATATCACCCCCTTTTCCGGTCAACCCACACCCCCTTAAACGCGTACACCCGTTATGCGCGCGCCTGCGGAGTATTTTTAACCTCCCGCCCTCGGTGTCGAACCCTCCCTAAATCTCCGGCGAATAGGGGGGAGTACCACGTTTCCGTTTTCGTCAAACGAATATCGCTTCTTCCGCTTTGATTCGTGATGCTCTTTGTTATGGCAATCTTGACATAGCGCTTCGAGATTATCCCACGAAAGCGCTATGTATGGATCGTTGATATTCTGCTCCGTCAAGTATGTTTTGTGATGTGCGATCTTTGCGGTTACTGGATCGTCCGGCGTTGAACAACGTTCGCACAAGTAGCCTCTCGACTTCAGGAAGCTGTCGCGGCATGAACGCCAAGCGTCCGAATTGTAAAATCTTTCCGCCCACGGCTTCATACGGTTATCCTCCTTCCTGTGGAAAAGTCTGTGCAAAAGAGTAAAAGATAAAGCCTTCCGCGTATCACGCAAAAGGCTTTGTTCCACGCTATTCAATTCGCGATAATTCAGTGTAATCATTATATCACGCGTAAGCGTCGCGGACAAGGTGCGTTGTTTAGTCGTGTTTTGGTCATTTGTCAACGGCTTTCCGGCATGTCGCCGCTGATACCGCCGCCGGAATGCCGAATACGCATACCGTCATATCATTGACGATCTTGTTCCGCCAGCGGCGCGCCGTCTTTATCTCTTTGAGAATGCCCGCGTCGGAAAGCTCTTCCGCGATCTCTTCCCACGTCGCCGTACCTCCCTCTCGCGGATTGCCGTTGATGTCCTCGCCGAAATAGTAAAGCCGGATCACAACGAATTCTTTATGCCCCTCGAAAAGGGAAATAACGCGCGTCAAGCTGTCAAAACCGGATTTCGTTTCTTTGAACTGCTTTTGTTTTTCCTCTCGCATTTCCTCGACGATCTCCGCTTCCGTCTTGCGCTGAATAACGCCTTTGGCTTGTGGTGTCGTTGAAAAAGTCTTGCGCCCCGCGTGATACTCAACTTCGCAATACGCTTCTTCATCGGCTACAAGCGCCGCCAGCTTCTTGTAGTTATACAGCAATGTTTCCATTGCCTTGAAGTAATTTACGTACCCCGTGTTCTGCGTGTACGCTTCTGCCGCCCCTGCGCGCGCGGCTTCAAATACGGTTTCCCGCAACTCTTCGGAAATCTCTGTTTGCTTTTTAGTCATGTGTGCCACCTCCGGTTAGATATTCGATAATTGTTCCCGCCGCCTGTTCCCAGCCGTAGCAAAGCGCAGCTTTGTAGTCCTGCGCCGAAAGAGCGTCCAGCCACTCCGATTGATGATCGCTTGTCCTGCCGCCGCGTTGCCGTTTAAGCTCTATGTAAAGCCCGTGATACTGCCCGCGCGCGACAGGCAAGCATAGATCGGGAACGCCCGCTTTCACGCCCTCCGCCCGAAGCCGTCCCGCTTCCGCCTTGTGTCTACTCCCGCCGTTCGGGACGTGATAAAGCAAATTCAATTCGGGATATTTCCCGCTTTGCATAGCCGCCCACGAGAACAGCGTCATTTGCTCTTGCGCTTCCGTCGGAACGGGCATTTTATTTTTCTGCATTCTGTGATCCCTCCCGTTCCCAATCAGCGAAGAAGAAATACGGCTTGTTCTGTGCGATCGCTTCGCCGAATTCATATTTCGCGCCTTTGCTCTCTTTCCAGTCCGGAAGAAAACAGACTTCGGCGCACTCTGCAAGCATAGCGCCGGACATACGGATATAGGCTTCCCACGTGAAGCCCTCCGCCGGAAGAAGCGCCGGATTTACGACGATGAAGCCGCCTTCCTCCAGCTTCTTTTGTGCGCCATAGAATTTTGAGCGATAAAACGGATCACCCGTGATTTTTCCCGCAAGATATACGGTTTTTTTCTGCATTTGTCTTTTACCTCCTATCCTGAAGCGTTGTTTGTGCCTTCCGCTGTTCTTCCTCCAGCAAGTCGAAAATGCGTAATTGCGCTTGTTCCCGTTCAAGTCGCCTTTGCGCCGCCGTGAAATAATCTTCGTCGATCTCAAAGCCGACGAAATCAAGCCCGCCTTGACGATAGCAAGCGATCAAGGAACTTCCGCTTCCGGCGTGTGTGTCCAATATCTTCATACCTTTTCGGGCGAAGAGGGAAAGAACCCACGAATACAGCTTCACAGGCTTTTGCGTCGGGTGAATTGTCCCGTCATTCAGCAATTCAACGCGATTGCAGACAAAAACGCGCGTCGGCGTGTCGAGGCTGGTATACGCTAATTCGCAATCGCTCATTGTCAAGCCGTGCTGTCCCTTGTCCCATACAAGCCAGCCTTTATGTCCTTGTTCAAGATACGGGACGAAGTAATTTCCGCCCCATATCACTTGAGCTTTTGAAACGCGTTCCAATTCGCGGAAGTATTCGGGCGGGGGAATAGCCTTGTCCCAGCTTTTCCGGATATGCTCTTTCCGGTTATGCTTCGGATTGCCGCATACGCGCTTCTTCTGTCCGTCTATGCCGATACCGTAAGGCGGATCAACGATCGCAAGATCGAAGAAGCCGTCCGGAAACTCTTTCATTCCCTGCATACAATCCATGTTGTACAGCTTGTTTAATTCAAGCATACGTTGTTCACCTTCTCTCTTTTTCTCCCCCCTCCGCCCCCCGCTGGGGGGAACAGGCTCAAAGGAATAATTTATTCACATATCCCTGCGTATACTGCGGATAAGTGCGCGCCTTTCTCTGATTGATTGTTTCTTCCCGTCGCCGCCCTGTTTCTATCACTCCGCCGTCAATCTATCAATAGGCTTTCGCGGCATATCCTCACGCCGCGTTGCGCCGCTCCGGTATTCCACGATCCTATTGACATCTTGCCGTCTTCGTGATCTTTGGAAAACAGGCGACGGGGAATAAAACAATCAATCTTGAAGACTTTCTTTGGGAACGAAGCGGGCTTCGTTCCCAAACGTTACACATTTACAAGGCTTTGAAATGCTGATCCCCGAAATCAGTTTCTTTCCGCCCGTGTCGTTCGCTTGCGCGTCCGCTTCGGCGGCTCTAATACATATTTGAAATACAAATAATCGTATTTCGTGCTTTTCGTTTCCACTAATATGTAGCCTTTCGGCGCGCGCGGCGGCTTCGCTTCCGTGTATTCGCGCTTGATCTCTTTCGCTTCTTCGCGATCCGGCCTGCGGGCGTTGCGTGTCTGCTTCCAACGGTGTCCGCCTTGCTCCGGTGTCCAATGATCGAAAAGATAATTTGCAAGCCCTGTGTAATCCTGCCCGTGGTCGATACCGTCGTAATAATTGTGTTCGCGTAAGTTCTCAATACGCAAAACGCTTCCGAATTCCCACTTCGCCTTGATAAACTTTTCCGGAACGTCGTTTGATACCATGTGTATATGGAAGCGTTGCGTACTTTTGCCGCGTCCTACATATATAAATATAACTGCGTCGGGATATGCGTATTTCAGACGGCGCACGAATAAGTCGCGCACCCTCTTCACGTCTGCGTATTCGTGGCATTCGTGTTCAATGTCAAACGTCAACGTACTATATAGAGATCGCGGGCTGAAATTCTCATTGAAAGCCCGCGCGTGCTTTCTTCTTGAAATATTGATCCGGTGTTGCTCTCGCTCTTCCGGTGTCTTGAACCGCTGGCGCGGCTCTGCTCTGCGTATGTCTTGCAGACGATCGGATACGGTGTAAACCTCTTGTTCGCATACAACGCCGGAAAACGTCCTTCTTTTTACTCTCCGCATAATAGCACCCGTCATTCCTTGACTTTTAGCCGCTTCTATGCTATAATTTGACTGTATTGAATAGCTCCTTTGCGGCAACCGTTAAAGGGGAAAAGAAGCGTCCAGAACGTCACGCCAGACGCTTCTTCTTTTTTTACCCGTTGTTCATTCCGTCGCCCTGCACGAAATCTTCGCACCTTGCTTCTTCGCAAGGCTTGAAGCGCATTCCGTCCGCGCACCCGATGCAAGGGAATGGGCGTACCTTGTCCGGAAGCGCGCCTTCTCGCGAATTAACACATTGTTCCAGCTTCGCGCATTGATCGCACCAGCACTTCCGGCAATCGCCGATCAGCGTTTTTTCAACCGGACGTTTCAAGCCCTCTTCGGCTTCCTGCGCGTCGTGTTCTTCCTGCATTTCCCGCGCCGCCTGTTCGATCGTGTAATCTTCAACGCCTTCTAAAATGCCCCGAAAGAAGGGCGCGAACGCGTAACCGATCCCAAGCCCTGCGCGCAAAAGCATTTCTTCGTCGATCTTAATGTCTGCCATTGTTCCTTCCGCCCCTCCGAAGCGCTCTGAAAAGCACGTTCAAAACGATGTGAACGATCACGACGGAAGCGGCGACGCAAGCAACGCCGCAAAGCATATAAAAGGCATTCACCATGAATTGATACATTGTCATTCGTCAGCCCTCCCGAAAACTTCTTCCGCGTCGATGTACCACGCGGCGGCAATATGCTTCATCATATCGACGGCTTCGGCGCGCTTCTTCTGTTTCTCTGCGTTCTCGCCGTTTAAGTACGATACCAAGATTTCAGATTTGAGATTGCAAAGCGGGCGAACGCCCCCGGTGCCGTTGTACGCGTTGCTGTTCAACAGGCCGCCCGAATAGACGCAGCGGACGTAGCGGGCGAAAGAATTGATCAGGCTGTCCGGAGTAGCCGTCCACCACCATTTATTAGGAAGTGCCGGAATGTTGCCGCGCAAAAGGCGGTATTCTTCGCAAGTGATAAGCCCGATCCGGACGCGATCGCCGCCGTAATTCTTCCCGCCGTCGTCGGCGGTCAAGTCGATGTTGAAATACTCGAACATTTCTTCCGGCGCGCCCGCCTTAATCAGACGGCGGAAGAAGTCGCCGTTCAGATATGCGCGAAGGGAAGAAGCCGCAAAGTCGTTCTTGTTCCCTTCGTCGAAGGCGCGTTCCTCGACGCAATCGGAAGCAATGCACTTCACCCAATCCACGCCCGTTTGAATGACCGTCCAAGCGATCCCGCCCATAGTGAATTCCTGTTTCGGCTCGAAGCCGTGTTTGTTCTCTTTCATGTTGAATAGTTCCTTTCCTGCGGCGCTGTCTGCGCCCGCTCGTTGAATAAGTCTGTTGATATACCAAACTGCCTTTTGCAAGTCCTCTTCACCGTTTTTCAGCTTCCAGCGCCATAAATACTTGATCGCATTCGCTGTGCAAAAGGCTTCGATACCTTGAAGCCCGCTTGTCGCGGCTTCCAGCGCGTCGATACACTCAATCCCGCCCGCGTTATAATGCGGCGGGTGGTTCACCCTCTCCGCCATGATTAACACTTCTTGCCGCCGTGCCGATACGGGCGGCTTTTGTTGTATTCGTGCTTCTGTGAGATCGCCGCGTCAATGTCGATCCCTGCGTATCCGCAATAATCAAGAACGCGAATAATCACGTCCGCAAGCTCCATGGGGATACCTTCGGGCTTGCCGTTGTCGCTGAAATAGATTTCCGTTGCGCCGCGCCCGTTGCGGTATTCCTCCAGCGCTTCGGATACTTCCGAATGAATAAGCGCTAAAACCTCCGGAAAGCCGCGTTGTTCGTCCCACCAGCCGTGCGCGACGGCGTTTTCGTGAATTTCCTTTGCAACCTCGTTAATTCCTGTCATTGTCTTTTGTCCTCTCTTTCATATCTGCTTCGGCGTTGTCGTCTGCTTCCGCCGCGCGGCAATCGCACTTTTCGCCGCTGTCAAGATGTGCGCCGCAAAGCGGGCATTCCCTGTATTGTGTCGCCATGTCGTTCTCCTTCTTGATAATCAGCCGCCGGAAGCCGTCGGCGCATAGCGTTAAGCCGTGTTCTTTCACGTACTCCCGCCGCCGTGCGGCTTCTGCCGCTTCCCAGCCGCAAGAAGCGCATTCCGAAGGCTTGCATTTCTGCGCTTTCTCCGGATCAATGCCCAGCAAGCACTTCAAGGGCGGCTTTTCCTGTTGGTTACTCATTCCTTCACCCGCTTTCCGCACGAAGGGCAATAATTGAGCGGGTAGCCCTTGCCGTCCTTCATGTAATCCGTTGTCCGTCCGCATTTGCGCCCGTTTACTACTGCATAGGAAACAAGCGCGGCGGATAAAGCCATTCCGAACCCTGCGGGCTTGCGGTGGTGTTCTTCAACGAACCGTTGAAGCGCGATCGCTTCGCAAAACGGGCATTTCTTTTTACCGCTCATTCCTTCACCCGCTCCCCGTTATAGATAACTACCATTGAAGGGAATGGCGCGGGATCGGCGGCGTTGCCGTCGTCGTCCGTGAACCGTAGCCGCCCGCGCACGAAGCGGATTTCCGCTTTCCCGTAAATGTAATCGTGAAAATATGCCGTGTCCGTCCGCGCTGGGATAAGTAAAACAATCGGATACCCCCCCCGCGCTTCCTCGGAAGCCTTTTGAACCCACTTGCCGATCTCGCGTCCGTAAGGCGGATTGCAGAATACCGCGCCGCCGCGATCCCAGCTTTGTGAAAGCCCGTCCGTTTCCGGCGTGTAATACAAAGAGCATTTCGCCGTTTTGTCGGTCGCCGCCGGATCAAGCACGAAGCCGAATTCCTCGTTCAGCTTGTCGAAGAAGTCTTGCGGCGTACACCAGCACATATTTTTAGAGGATAGAAGCGCTTTGTTCATCGTCCGCCACCTCTCTTTCCTGTGTGCGCGTGTTCCATAGCTGCGCCGCTTTTCGTTCTGCGTCTGCGATCGCTATTACGTCCGCTTCCGGAACGTGCGTCGCCTTCGCTTTGAAATTGTGATACATTGATGTAACCCAGCCCGTTTTTGCAATTCCGCCGCGCGCATGACATTTATTGCATATAGCGCGGATCGTGTATCCCCTGCGGCTGTTTCCGCCGCCGCTCGAATATCCGCCGAAAATATAATCTTTTGCCGATAGCTTCGCCGTTCCGCCACAAAACGGACAAGGCTTCAAGGCTTCGGGCAGCTCAATTCGTGCCCACATTTTTGCCCGCTCCGTTTGTTCTTTCCGGAAGCGTGCTTCGTCTGCCGGATCAAGAAAAATAACGTCGTCCATTGAATAGCTCCTTTCGTGTGATTTAATATTTACCGTAAACGCGGACGGCGGTTTTCCCGCCATGCGTCGCCGCCGATACGATAGCCGAAGGCATAAAGGAAACGCGCAAGAAGTCCCGTGCGGCGCGCTTCGCCAGCCGCCATGTAATCAACTTCGCGTTCGGCTCTTCTGCCGCCGCGTCGTCGTTCGGATATTCGCAAATAAGAACCGTATTCCCGAACGGGCGACGCGCCGGACGCTCCTTCATAAACTCTTTGTTTCCTTCCTTGCACTTGATAATTTCAAGCGCCCTCGGGAACTGCCAGCCGCTTTTGTTGTCCTTCATGTGTGCTGCTCCTTTCAATTTGTGTACGGGCTTTCAAGCGTCCAGCCCCACGTTTCCGTGTCCTTCCAGCCGATCGTGAAATGATTGTGTTTCCCGTCGCCCGTGAAGAAGCAGTATTCTGCCGGAAGCACCCGCCCGTCGTTTTCTTCGCCGTCCTGCTCCGCGCGGTATCGTGTCAGCACGTCCGCCGCAAGAAGGGAAAGGCAAAAGCTTTTGTTTGTCTTTGTTTATTTCTCTTCCCTTTTCCTCGCCGCTATGCCCACCAATAACCCGCAAAGAAAGCCGGGCAAGGTGAATGAAAAAAATAATCCGTACAAGTTCATAGCAAATCTCCTGTATTTTGTGATGTCTGCCGCCGTCGTTGTGCCTGTATCCGCCGCAGGCGGTCATCCATGCGCACGCTGGCTGTCTGCTTTTCTTGACCTGAAATCAATTGGTTCGTCCGAATACTTGATATAGATTTCGTCCCCCTTCTTGAAGCCATCGATAGAAAACTTGTCGATGTACCTCCCTTCCGATACAAGCCAGTGTGCGCCTTGCATGATTGCCGCCACAGCCGAATGTGGGGCTGTCAGCACTTGCAACGCATCTCCGAATATCGAATACGCCGTTTCTTCTATCACCGATTTCTTGAAGTTTTTATACGCCATCGTTTCGGTATCGATATCCATTCCGAAGGTCGTGCCATCGAACTCCGTTGCGTGAAATCCTTTTTTCATATTGATTAGCTCCTTTCGTATTTCAGCAATTCGCGCCGCGTCGGTTTCCTCTGCGCCGGAAGTTTTCTTGCGCTGTCGCTTGTGCAAGATCGGCGCTGTACTTCTGCCGCGCGTAGCTGTCGAATTCTCCTGTATAGCCGCGCTTCAACTCTGCATAGATGGCGGCGACGCTTCTTTTCAGACAGGCGGCAATGTCAACAACTCTTTCACCCTCTGTATACATTCTTTCAATCTCGCGCCGCTGTTCCAGCGTCAAATAACTGTATCCGTTCAATGCTTTTACCTCCTTCCGCCGTCCTCCGGATAAAAAAATAATGCAGGAAAAACCGTTTCGATTTTCTCTGCATATAATGTTACTCTCAACAAATACCGAATCCTGCATTTTTCTGCATTGACACGGCCTCCGGTGAATGTTATAATAGGCTGTCAATTGATTTTTTGCGATGAATGGGCAAAAACCGCGCTCAACGGAGCACAGAGAGTCTGCATTAGGTGCGAGCAGATGTCCGCGTTCGGTTATCCCGCCCATGAGCACGGAAAAGTAAAGTGCATTGAGCCGTTTGCGGCTTGCAGTGTTCCGCAATTTTCTGCGCAGAAGTGCGTTACAACTTTCGAGGCGGAGTGGCTGCCATTTCGCGAAATAAGGTGGTACAGTGCTTAACGCGCCCTTGTGAATTTTTTCGCACGGGTGCTTTTTTTAAGCAAAAGTCAGATGCTTTTATTATTCTTAACGGAAATATTAATAACAACGGAGGAAATATTTCAATGGCAAAACAAAAAGAAGAATTCGTTACGCATATCGCGTCCCGAACCGAAGATTTTCCGCAGTGGTACACGGACATCATTCTGAAGTCCGACATGGTTGACTATTCCGAGGTTAAGGGCTGCATGGTCATAAAACCCTACGGTTACGCCGTGTGGGAGCTTATGCAGCATGAACTTGATACGCGCTTTAAGGCGACAGGGCATAAAAACGCGTATTTCCCGCTGTTCATCCCCGAACACCTGCTCCAAAAAGAGAAGGACCATGTTGAAGGCTTTGCGCCCGAGGTTGCATGGGTCACTCAGGGCGGTGAAGAAAAGCTTGCGGAGCGTCTCTGCGTTCGCCCCACGAGTGAGACTATCATATGCTCAATGTATTCAAAATGGATCCAGTCCTACCGTGATTTACCTCTGCTCTATAACCAGTGGGCAAACGTTGTAAGATGGGAAAAGAACACCCGCCCCTTCCTGCGCACGAGCGAATTCCTCTGGCAGGAGGGCCACACCGCGCACGCAACCGCCGAGGAAGCACAGGAAGAAACCGAACGTATGCTTGAAGTTTACCGTGACTTTATGGAGAACGTGCTTGCAATTCCCGTTATCTGCGGCAGAAAGAGCGAAAAAGAGAAATTTGCGGGAGCGGAAGCAACCTATACCCTTGAGGCAATGATGCAGGACGGAAAAGCTTTGCAGATGGGAACGAGTCATAATCTCGGCGACCATTTTGCAAAGGCATATGACATCACTTATCTCAGCCGCGAGGGCAGGCATGAATACTGCTTCACAACAAGCTGGGGCGTCAGCACCCGCATGATCGGCGGCCTTATCATGACTCACGGCGACGACCGCGGGCTTATGTTCCCGCCGCGCATTGCGCCCGTGCAGCTCATCATACTGCCCATTGCACAGCATAAGCCCGGCGTTCTCGACAAGGCATATGAGCTGAAGAAAATGCTTTCCGATGCAGGTATTCGCGTTGAACTCGACGACAGCGACCAGAGCGCGGGTTGGAAGTTCAACCAGTGGGAGATGAAGGGCGTACCCGTTCGTCTTGAAATCGGTCCGAAGGACATCGAAAACAATCAGGTTGTTCTTGTTCGCCGCGATACGCACGAAAAACTCTTCGTTTCCATCGACGGCCTTGCAGACACGCTCAAACAGCTGTTTGATACCGTGCAGAACGATATGTATAACCGCGCAAAAGAAAATCGTATTGCGCATACTGTCGTTGCAAAGAATATGGACGAGCTTAATGCGGGTGTTCAAAACGGATTTGTAAAGGCAATGTGGTGCGGCGACCGTGCATGTGAGGATAAAATTAAGGAAATGACAGGCGCAACTACCCGCTGTATGCCCTTTGATGCCGACGATATAGGCAGCGATACCTGTGTTTGCTGCGGCAAAAAAGCAAAGGCAATGACATATTTTGCAAAGAGCTATTAAGAGCTGCCAATCTGAAAAAAAGTGAAGTCGAGACGTTTTTTTCAAAAACCGAAATCGACCGAGCCTATAAATCAAGCCCCCGGCAATTTGATATGCTCCCCTTAAGAGAGACAGTGAAAAAGAAAAACACTGTCATCATAGGG